>ERZ780070.65-NODE-65-length-49640-cov-2.906121_pt1 | contig 49640 bp, 4 predicted proteins | sample MGYA00511577_ERZ780070 | MGnify/ENA primary metagenome ERZ780070 (study PRJEB29588, sample SAMEA2162530) | human gut metagenome | biome: human gut; feature: human-associated habitat; material: faeces | place: Denmark | collected 2008/2010 ...
AAAGAATACAATGATCCGTTCAAAGGAGCCCAAAAATAAAAGCCGCTAGTTATAGCGGCTGCAGTTGACAAAACACGGTTGTCAGACTATTCACATGCCCCTTGAGGGGCTTGTGAAGTATTAGGCCCTTATAGGGGAGCCTAAATACCACCCGTTGAACGGGTGGATTGTTATTGTAAGCCTAAAGGAATGTAAGCTGGAATTAGTATTTTCAATAATAAAGTAAACTATATCGCTTTAGTGTTAAGCATCTTGCTTGGTCTTTTTGTATACTTATACTAATTGTTAATTAATTTTCTTTTTTTAACTTGAAAAATGGTGTATAATAAAAACGCATTATTTTAGGAGGTACATATGGAGAAAAAGTTTTATTTAACAACTGCAATTGCTTATACGTCTTCGACTCCTCATATTGGAAATGTGTATGAAGCAATTTTAGCTGATGCTATATGTCGTTATAAACGAAAAGATGGCTATGATGTTAGATTCCAAACAGGAACTGACGAGCATGGTCAAAAAATTCAAGAGAAGGCTGAAAAGGCTGGCGTTTCACCAAAGGAGCATGTTGATCATGTTGCTGGTGAGCTCAAGGCTATTTATGATATGATGAATGTTTCATATGATCGTTTTATTCGAACAACTGATGAGGATCATGAAAAAACAGTTCAGGATATTTTTACAAAGCTTTATCAAAAGGGCGATATTTATAAGGGCCATTATGAGGGTCATTATTGTGTTGCCTGTGAATCATATTTTACTGAAAAGGACTTAGTAAATGGCTGCTGTCCTGATTGTGGAGGACCTGTTAAGCTAACTAAAGAGGAATGCTATTTTTTAAAGCTAAAGCCTTATCAGGAAAGGCTTGTTGAGCATATTAAGACTCATCCTGAATTCATTCAGCCTGAATCTCGTAAAAATGAAATGCTTAATAATTTCTTAAAGAATGATTTACCTGATCTTTGTGTATCTAGAACATCATTTACTTGGGGTGTTCAGGTTCCATTTGATCCTAAGCACGTTGTTTATGTTTGGATTGATGCGCTTGCAAACTATATTACAGGTCTTGGATACAATGTTAATGGAAAATCATCTCCATTATTTGAAAAATACTGGCCAGCGGATATTCATTTAATTGGTAAGGATATTTTAAGATTCCATACCATTTATTGGCCAATTATGCTTATGGCACTAGATTTACCTTTACCACGTCAGGTGTTTGGACATCCTTGGGTTTTAACAGGAACTGATAAAATGTCTAAGTCAAAGGGTAATGTGATTTATGCTGGTGATCTTGTTAAATTATATGGTGTTGATGCTGTAAGATATTATGTTTTACATGAAATTCCTTTTGCACAGGATGGTTCTATTACCTATGAGCTTGTAACTGAAAGATATAATTCTGATTTGGCTAATATTTTAGGAAATTTAGTTTCTCGTACTATGGCTATGGCTAAGAAGTATTTTGATTCTAAGGTTTCTTATAAAGGCACATTCTTTAGTGAAGAGGCAGAGCTTAAGGCTTCCCTTGAGCTTATGAAGGAAAATGTTAGAAAGCATATGGATAGCCTTCATGTAGGAGATGCCATTGAAGATATTATCATTGCATTAAGAAGAGCTAATAAGTATATTGATGAGACTGCACCTTGGGCGCTTGCTAAGGATGAGACTAAGAAGGATGCTTTAGAGTCTGTTATTTATGCTTTACTTGAGGCTATAAGAGAGGCTGCTATCTTACTTGAGCCATTTATTCCTGAAACAGCAAAGTCTATTTATAAGCAATTAAATGTAACAAAAACTGGCTTTGATGATTTAGCCTTTGGAACTATTGATACTTATAATTTAGGAGAGGCAGTAATGCTATTTAAGCGTATTGATCACAAGGATATTGAAGCTAAACTTCAGGAGATGAAGCCTGAGGAAAAGAAGGAGGAAGTTAAGCCTTCTAAGCCTTTAATTTCTATTGATGATTTTGATAAGATTGAGCTTTGTGTTGGTAAAATTATTGAAGCGAAGAAGCATCCAAAGGCTGATAAGCTTTTAGTATTTAAGGTTGATGTAGGAACTGATGTTCGTCAAATTGTATCAGGCATTGCTAAATGGTATGATCCAGAGTCTTTAGTTGGCAAGAAGGTAGTTGTCGTTAAGAATCTACAGCCTGTTAAGCTAAGAGGAGAAGAGTCTTGTGGTATGCTACTATGTGCCGCTGATGAAGCTGATGAGGTATTAGAGCTATTAAATGTTGATAAATTAAATCCTGGAGACGAAGTAAGATAAAATGAAATATTCAAAAAAACAAGCTCTAGATGATTTATTTAGGCTTGGTATTGTTATTGTATCTAATGTTATTCTTGCTTTCGCAACGATTTGGTTTTTAGAGCCTGCAAGGCTATATTCCTCAGGTGCTACTGGACTTGCGCAATTTATCGTGCGTTTGATTGAAAAATGTGGTGGACATTTCAATTTAGGTCTTATGATTTTCATTGTAAACGCCCCTATTGTTGTAATAGGATGGCGTTTTGTATCTCATCGCTTTGCTATCTTTTCAACCGTTGCGATTATTGTCAATTCTCTATTTACAGCCCTATTAAAGGGAACCCCCTTTAGTGCTCTAAGTGAGGATATTATAACAGTAAATGGCGCTATTCCTAATTATGGTGGTATTCTTACTCTTGCCATCTTTGGAGGTTTACTTGCAGGATTTGCATCAGGACTTGCCTTAAAGTTTGGTACCTCTACAGGTGGTATTGATATTATTGCTCAAGCATTTGCATTACATAAAGGTATTTCCATTGGCATTTTTACCTTAGCCTTTAATGTTATTATCGCTGTTGTTGGTGGTGGAATTTTACAGGGTAGCTTTATTATTACCCTATTTACCTGTGTAAGACTTATTTTAAATAGTCTTGTAATGGATAAGGTCCATACAGCCTATACCTATACAGCTTTAAATATTTTTACCACAAGTGGTGAAAATATCTCTAAGGAAATTCTAGATACACTAAATCGTGGCTGTACAATCTTTAAAGGAACCGGAGCTTACACTCATCAGGAGCATACAGAGCTTTACTGTGTATTATCTACCTATGAGGTTGATAAGGCTATTAGTATTATTAAAAAATATGATGACCATGCCTTCGTTGTAATCGCTCCAATTAAGAAGGTTTCTGGTAATTTTATTAAGAAAACAATTGTATAGCTTTCTGATTAAAGCTTTTGCTAAAAGCTTTAAAAAAGAGCCTAGATATATATAATATGTGCTCTAAGTCAAGGGCACTAAAAATGCGTAATTATTTATGTATATATTGTCAATCCCCTAGGGGGAAGCATAAACATAATATTTAATTGGAAGCTAATCGTGTTGGTTCATAATTAGCTTCTTTTTTATGCAATAACGGATTGCCACCTTCCAAAAGATATATTTTATATTCAACTGGACTACGTTTTTCTAAGCCCCATTGATATCTATAATTGTTATAATCTATGTAATCATCTATTTCTATTTGTAGTTCATCAAAGCTTAAACATGTTTAACATATTTATTTTTTCTTAATTGTTCAATCTGCTCAGGTGTAAAATAATTTTTACCAATATATAATCAACTCATTTCTTATAATTTTATTATACAACGAAAAAGGCCCTAAAAAGTAGAATAACTTTTTTTAAAAATGTGTCTACTTTTTAGGGTATATTTTAATATTATCTAAGCTCTTTTTTGTTTTTTAAATTATGATAATTTTAAAATGATTTTTAAGATGCAAAAATCTTTTTTTGTCGAAAAAATACTTGCTATCTTAAAAAGTGGTTGTATAATATTTATTGAGAATAGTATTGTTGCCATTCTTTTATTTTGGAGAAAATATTAGGTGTAAATATTAAAAAAACTTAGATGGAGGTTATTATGAAACTATCTTGCATATCTATAACAAATTATAGAACAATTACACGTTCACAAAACTTTAACTTATCTGACCATTTAGTACTTATTGGTGGAAATACGAGCTTAAAATCAACTTTACTTTATGCAATTAAAACGGCTTTAGAATTGATAAAGGATGAATCAAATTCTCAAAAAAATTACATATGGGAAAAAGATTTTCCTGGCCAGCTAATGAATAGGAAAACCTCACTTGAAACAACATTTAAGCTAAAATTTTGTTTGGACGAGAATGATTCTAAGCAATTAAAGACAATAACAAATATGTCTTTTAAAGATGAACTAACAATAGAAATTGTAATTGGTTGCACAAATATTTCATCATTTAATCTAATTAAAGATGAAAAAACATCAGTTGCATTAAATGGTAAACTAGCTAAAATTAGAGAGTATGTTACTCAAATTCTACCATTTGTTTACATTTCTTCGTATGACACTAATTCGTTAAATATGGAAATTGAAAAATTGCTTACATGTATAATGACCAAATTACAAAACTCTAGTGAATATATTGAGGCAATTAATACTATAAAAAAATTTAATTTAAATAAATTAGCTGAATTATCTAATGAATTAATTAGTGGTGCTTACGCTTTAAATGATTTAAAGCTTGATTATAGCTATATCACGCCTAAGATGCTTATAGAAGCTAATGGAATGAAGCTTGATAGTGTTTATCAAAATGATGTTAAAATTGGAATGATTTTCAAGCTTATTGAAAAGCTTGAAAATGCCATTATATTAATGGACGAGCCAGAGGTTCATTTATCACAGGAAGCTATATACCTACTTAGTCGTAAAATAAATGGATTGAAAGACAAGCAAATTATAGTCTCAACTCAAAATTCTAATTTAGTTGATTTAGAGAATATTTCTAATAATGTTATTGTAGAGGATAAGCCTATTCAAGCTAAAAAGCTTCTTGAGATTCAAAGCTCATTAGGAATTGATATTACTGATGAATTTTCTAATTACCAAAATGTTATATTTGTTCAAAATGCTAATGATTTACAAGTGCTTGAGCTTTATATAAGGAATAATTTCCAATTTACAAAATTAGGAGATGCTATTAAAGCGAAAAAGATTGGCATAATTGATGTTGGAGAAAATAGCAAAATTTTGCCATACATTTTAAAAGCCAAGAAATTATTAGTAAAGCCATATATAATTCTTAATAATACTGAGGCATCAAGAAAAAAAGCTTCAGCATTATTGAAGCAAGAATATGTATCGGATGATGAAATCGTATATACAATGTGTAATGGTGAAGCTGACGCAGAAATGATTGATTCAATTTCTCCAATGGTATACACTAAGATGGTATTAGATAAGTATGAAATTAATCTAAAAACGATTAAAATTAAAAATGTGGAGTTTTCTAAGAGAATTGAGGAAGCATATACTCAAAACGGAAAGAAACTTTCACGCTCAATTTTAAATGATATAAAAGCAAGCATTGTAAGCTCTGCAGTTGAAGTAACAAATATTGAGGTTTTCCCTGACCAAAGAGCTAATTGGCTTTATGAACTACTTCATAAAATTGATCAAGCTTTATAATTTGCAAAAATACATAGACTAACTAAAGCAGGATAATTGTCCTGCTTTTTTAATTAGCAAAAAAATGTAAAGTTATAATTTATTTTAAGTTTTCAAAACGATAATTTTTATAAATAAATATTTTACAAAATATAGAAGTAAAAGCAAAATAAACTTTCTTTTTTGCTGCTTTTTATCTTTCTTTCATTGAAGGTATTGAAAAATCAATTAAAGCTAAAACAAGCCATCATAGATTTACTTCTAAAAAAAATTACAAAAAATGGTATTACAGCTGCCTTTTTTGTGTGTGTATTTGATTGACTTATTACCTTTTTAGGTGTTATAATTATGGTGTAAGAATGTCGAAAATTGTAAATCGATGTTGTATGAAAGCTTACCTTTTGGAGGTTTTATTATGAAAAATGATAGATTGAAATTTTTAAAGAGAATGAAAGGAATATCATTAGTCGTGACTATGGGTTTAGTCACTCTTTTTGGCTTTTCGTGCGTGCGTGCGCATACGCGAGCAGACGTGCGTGCGAATACGCGAATAGATGAGCATACTGAAAATGGCGTATTATCGTCTAATAAACGTGCCGCTGATAGCGTGCCAGAATGGAATGATCCATCTAATCCTAGCCAAACGGGTACTGATGGAAATAGTGTAGCTTATCCTGAATACAAGTTTAAGGATTACTATAACTATTATGGACATCAAGGCTGGTGGAATGGTAGTGCTATTGCTCACCTTGAAGGTAGTGAGAGCTCAAGCCTCCTTTCACAAACTTATTATGGATATGATATGTCATTTTCACATTATAGTGGAGAATGGTATCGTCATTGGTACGCTTGTCTTGGACCAGGAGCAATAAGAGGCTTTAATGATTCTAATGGCTCTGGTGAGTATGTTGTTCCGGTTAGTGCTCAATGCGCGGGTACCACTTATTCAGTTATTAATCTTACTCTTCTTGGAAATGGTAGACCAATTGTGTTTTATGATGGAAATCAAGATGGTATCTACACAAAGAAGATAAGCTTTGCCAATGGTAATGTTATTTCTACTGTTTCGCAATTTGCTTTTTACAATAATCCTTATATCGAAGAGGTTGATCTTTCGAACTGTACCGCTTTAACTACGATTGAGGAAGGCGCATTTATGAACTGTACTAATCTTAAGCGTGTCATTCTTCCTTCAAGCGTAACAAGAATTGGAAAAAATGCCTTTTCAGGATGTACTAAGCTAATCAGTACGGCTGACAAAACCATGAATTTAACGAATGTTAGCTACATTGGTGCTAATGCATTTAAGAGCTGTAATAATGGTGATTTTACGACAATTCAGTTTAGCAATAAATTAGAGACTCTAGGTGCACAAGCTTTTTATAATTGTACAAATCTCCAAGAAATAACACTTGTGCCTAGTATTACAAACATTGGCGATGAAGCTTTTGCTCAATGTACTGGAATGAATAATGCCAAGGTTTATAATACGACTCTATCTATTGGTGAATTTTCAAACTGTACAACCTTAAGAAATGTTTATTTAAACGATAAAATAGAGAAAATTACAGAAAGATGCTTTGAAAATGCGAATGCAAATCAAATCTATCGTGTTATATCTACTCAAACGGATGATTCTTCACTAAATGTAGAAGAGGGATTACCTCAAAGTTTAAAAACAATTGGTGATTACGCTTTCTATCAATCAAATATTGAAAAGATTGTCCTTCCTGATAGCACAAAGGAAATCGGTGAATATGCCTTCGGTAAATGTACAACAATTAAGAGCATTGATTTAAATATCGTTGAATATATTAAAGCTCATGCTTTTGACGGAATAACAAGTAAGAATTTTAATACGATTACAATTCCTCAAACATTGGTTAATTCGCGGGATGAAAAAGGCAATATTGTTAAGGGAATTGACGAATATGCCTTCGCAAATTCATTGTACCTAAACACGGTAACTTTTGAAAACTATGATTTAGGTGAATATATGTTTGCTGGATCTACAAACTTAACAACAGTAAATTATAATAAGCTAAATCAAATGACGAAGGTGGCAGATGGTGTATTTAAAGATTGTACATCATTTAGTGATCAACAACTTTTTGAATCAACAACTATTAAAGAAATTGGAAATTATGCTTTTTATAATACTGCATATACTGCAATAGATATTTTAGGAAGTGTTAATCATGTTGGCGATTATGCCTTTGCATATTGCTCTAAGCTTTCAAGCTTTACATCTAATGCTGGTGTCTTAGGTCAAAATGTTGCATCATATTGTGACAGCTTAATAAAAGTTAAAGTAAATGATATCGATGAAGCTACTGATGATATGATAACAATTGGAAGCGATGCTTTTGCACATAATGCAAGTCTTTCGACTATTGATTTAGGAAATGTTCCTTATCTTGGAAGTAGGATGTTTGGCGATTGCTTAGCACTTCGAACCATTACCATTCCAGCTACTGTAAAAAAGATGGGAGTAAAGATTTTCGAAAGAGATACTAATTTAACTAAGGTTATTTTTGAAAATGATTTTGCGGGAACTGATATTTTCTTTAATTGTACTAATTTGACAGAAATTGAAATTCCGGGCTTTACTCATCTTGATGATTATGCATTTAGAAATAGCTCTCTTGAGAAAGTAACAATTCCTAGCGGCTTAACAAAAAATACTATTGGTATTGGCGTCTTTATGAATTCAACTAAGCTTAAAACAATTGTATTTGAAAATGATGCCATCGGTGAATCAATGTTTGAAGGATGTACTTCTTTAAAGAAAATTGAAATTCCTGATACAATTACATCAATTGGAAAACGTGCTTTTGCTGGCAGCGGCATTAAGGAAATTACTAGTGCTAGTTTAAATAACACAATAATTGGTGAAGAAATGTTTGCGGAATGTCCTGATTTATATTCTGTATATATTTCATCAAAAATTACAAAAATTGGAGCAGGTGCCTTTAAGGGGTGCTCAAAATTAGGACAAATAGTTGATAATAAGCAAGGTGTTGTTACAAATGATTCAAACATTTGGTCAAATGAAATGTTTAAAAATTGTGTTGGTCTTACAACTATAACGGTTAATCAACAAGACGATTTAGATAAGCTTGGAACTAATGTTTTTGAAGGTGATAATAATCTTGTCAGCGTGACATACTATGCTAAAGTAATTAAAAGCGAAATGTTTAAGGGCTGTATTAGTCTTACAAATTTAAGCTTCGAAGATGAAACACAAAATAGTTATGTTACAGATATTGAACGAAATGCTTTTGAAGGATGTATAGGAATTGTTCAAATTAGTATTCCTTCAAGTGTACAAACGATTGCGGAATTGGCATTTAAAGATTGTACAGGAATTACTAATGTTACAATTTCGAATGATGCTAATTTAATAGGTGAAGGAGCTTTCTATGGCTGTACAAGCATAAGAGAGCTAATTATTCCATTTATTGGATCTTCAAAGGCTTCTGGAACTAGTAACGATGGTACCCATCTCCTTGGTTATATTTTTGGCTATGGTTGGACTGGCGGCCATGACATTGCACAGGTATATACTGATAGTTCTAACCCTAGCGGAACTGAAAATAAGAAAAATTTTACTTTGCCTAATACTTTAACCTCAATTAGTATAACAAGTGAAGAATATTATTCTTATGGTGCCCTATCATTTATTGATACGATAACTCAAGTTGTTTTATCAGATTGTGCAAGGGAATTCGGCAAATATGTATTTGCTAATTGTACAAGCTTAATATCAGTTAACATTCCTCTTCAAACAACTACCCTTGGTGAGCATATGTTTGAAAATTGTACTGCAATGACAACGGTAAGATTTGCAGAGGATAATAATAAAAAGACTAATCTTGCAGGCATTCCTGCATATGCATTTTATAATTGTATAAGCCTTAAAAACATTATCCCAGCTGATGAAAAGGTTACTTCAGGTGTTAATTTAAGCGAGTCATTAACAGGTGTTTATACACTTGGAGCATATGCTTTTGCAAAGTGTTCATCAATTCAAATTGTTAGATTAAATCATCAAATAACAAAAATACCTTCTCATTGCTTTGATGAAGCTTCAAACATCAATCGCTTAACACATATAATTGATTCGACAATTGAAGAAGATGGCTTCCATTTAAATGCTGAGGTTAATACAATTGGTGAGTATGCTTTTAGAAAAAACAATGTGTTTACGACTATAACAATACCTGAAACTGTAACAAGCCTTGGTGAGTATGCTTTTACTGAATGTGAAAAATTGAATTCTGCAATCTTAAATAATAATGCTTTATCTAATGGATTATTCGCAAGCTGTCCTAAATTTAATAATTGTGTTATTAATGAACAAATTACTTTAATTGGTGCATATGCATTCTATAATGATACACAAATGCAAAATCTAATTTTTAGCAATGATACAGTTAATACTAATGGACTTCAGTTAATAAATAATATTACTTCTATTGGTGAGTATGCTTTCTTTGCTTGTGGCTTAATTGGATCTTCAGCATATCCTTTGGTTTTAGGAGATAATCTTAGAACGATTGGAGATTATGCATTTTTTGGAATGACACAAATTACAGATTTTGTTATTCCTACAAATATTGAAAAAATTGGAGAAGGTGCTTTAGGCGGTTGGACAAGCCTTGAAAGAATTAAATTACCATTTATTGGTGAATCAAATAATACAATAAGCGATCATAGCGTATTTGGTTGGATTTTTGGTTCGTCTCAGTATACAAGTACTGCAGCTGCTGTTGAACAAAAAACATTAGCATTAAATAATTCTCCTACTCAACCTCGAACATTCTATATTCCAAATATAAAAGTTATTGATATAAGCGGAATTAGTTATATTAATGACTTTGCATTTTGGAATTGTAGCTTTGTAAAAGAATATATTTTTGCATCATCATCATATGAAATTGGTAAGTTCTCATTTGGAAATAATACACAATTCACGTCTTTAAATATTAAAACTAATTGTACACAAATTGGTTATGGTGCTTTTTATGGTTGTGTTAATATTGCTGAGGCTGTTCTTCCATTTGTTGGTTCAAGAAGCGATACTATTAGTAATGAAGGCTACTTTAGCTGGATATTTGTTGGAGCTGATTCTACCGTAGGATATACACAAACTCGAGATGGAAGGTATATACCATCTGCTTTAAAGAAGGTTCATATTACTAATGAAATAAGTTTAAATGACTATGCATTTGCTAATGCAAGCTGCATTACGGATTTAATAATTGATAATCCTCTTCAAAGCATGTCAACGGGTGGATATGTTTTCTATGGAATGAATTCACTTGTAAATTTAACAATTCCATTTATAGGTCATACGAGAGACGATGTTAGTGGTTATTATGGCTTACTACACCAGTATTTAAATGGCTGCACGGGTGATCGTTATTATGCTCAATATAATACAAGTGGAAGTAATTATGTATGGGTTCCATCATCATTTACAAGCCTAACAATAACAGATGCTAAGTATCTTGCCCCATATGCTTTATCATATTACCATTCACTAACGAGTGTGACCTTAAATGAAGGTATACAAACAATTGGTAATTATGCAATGCTAAACTTAAATCAGATAACTGAACTTACCATTCCTACAACAGCTACAGCGATTGGGGATAATGCTTTTTCTGGTTGTACAAGCTTACAGACATTAAATGTGCCATATATTGGTCTTGAAAAGTCTCAATATTTAAACAGTACAAATAATGAGTTTGGCCTATGGTTCCAGCATAAGGTGGGAGATAATGTTGAAGAAATTCGTCAGTTTAATAATGCGGAAAGCGGAAATCCATATTATATACCAAGGTCATTACAAACGGTTAATATTACTAATGTTGAGCATTTAGGAAGCTATGCTTTTTATGGAATGAAAACATTAATGGCAATTACTATTAATCAGGCACAAAATTCAACGGCTGATTGTACTTCATTCGGTGACTTTGCATTCTTTGGATGTAAAGGACTTACAACATTTGACATACCATTGACACTTAAAAATTTAGGTGATTCAATATTTGAAAATTGTATTAATTTACAATATGTTTCATCTGGCGATAATTTTACTAAAATTAGTAATCGTATGTTTGCAGGATGTACAAGCTTCTATAACTTTGATTTCAAGGATTCCATTACTGAAATTGGTGATAGTGCCTTTGAAGGATGTACTAATCTAGGAAGGAAGACTCTTGCCGAAATTGAAGGCTTAAGATCAAACCCAACTGATTCAATTGACTTAAACAATGTTACAACAATAGGAGAAAGCGCCTTTAAGGGATGTACAGGTCTTCTAAGTATTACCTTAAATGATGTTGTTGTATCAATAGGATTAAGTGCTTTTGAGGATTGTACAAGCTTAAGTACTATTACGATGAATAATAATATTCTAGCAAAAAGAATTTTTGCAAATGATACAGCTATAGTAAGCTTTACTGTAAATGAAGGTACAACATTAATTCCTGAAGAAGCATTTATTGATTGTAGTAATTTAACAACCGTTGTATTGCCTACAAGTTTAACCTCAATTGGCGATAAAGCTTTCTATAATTGTACATCACTTTCAAATGCTAATTTAGAAGACACAGCTTTAGTGTCAATCGGAGCAAGTGCTTTTGAAAATACTAGCTTAAAATATGTTATTGTAAATAATACTGTTACATCAATTGGCGATAATGCCTTTGCAAATAATAGTGCTCTTGTTAAAGCAACATTACGTAATGCCTTAGTAGGTGTTGGAATGTTTAAAAACTGTACTAATTTAAAGAATTTGTTCTTAAGCTATGGTATTATTACAATCGAAAAAGAAGCCTTCTATAATTGTCAAAATCTATACTTGGTTTCTATATATAATAAGTATAGAACAATTGCCGATGCTTGTGATGAATCAATATCAACGGATAGCCTCTTTGAATTACCTCAAAATGAGTCTGTTCATGTAGCTACAATTAAAACACAAGCCTTCTATAATTGTGGATCACTTGAAAACGTCAAACTTGATGCTATTGAAGAATTAGGTGATGAAGCCTTCTATAATTGCGGTATTATTTCTCTATCTCTTCCTGCATCATTAACTATTGTTGGAAAATCAGTATTTGCTGAAAATAGTAATCTTGCAAATTTAACGATTTTGGGTGAGCATTTAGGTATAAGAATGTTCTATAATGATGCATCTCTTGACCACGTAACATTGCATGAGGGTGTTAAGAATATTCCTGAAAGTGCTTTTGAAAATTGTACAAGCCTAAGTGATTTGAAATTGCCTTATTTCTCTATTGCTGAAATTGGTGCTAATGCGTTTAATTTTACAACAATTAAGAGTGTTGTTTTACAGGATAGTGTTGATAGAATTGGTAATTATGCCTTTGCAAACAACAATAAAATGACATATGCCTATATTTATGCAAGCTTTAGCTCATCAGGACAATCTTTAGGAAAGCATGTTTTTGAAAACTGTACAAAGCTAGAGACAGTATATTTCTTTAATGGTATTAAATCTATTCCTGCATATACATTCTACGGAGATTCTAGTCTTAAAGAGGTTTCTATTTCTAATGAAAAGCCAAATTTTGATACAAGCAATAGTATGCCATATGAGTATTATGATTCTGTAAATCAAAGATGGAATTTCTGGGTTAATAATGAGGATAATACGCCTACAGATACTGGTGTAACTGCTGTTCGTGATTTAGGTCAAACCATAGAAATTGGCTCTGATAATCATTGGTATATTGTAAATCCTGATGGTACGAAAACAGATACAACATATTTATCTTATTACTCAACAGGAAATGCCTCAGTTAAAAATTATTATTGGTATATTGGAAACAATATGGCTACAAATAGCTCTAATCCAAATGGTATCTTAAGCGTTTCTAGATTAAATACTAATTGGAAGGTTCTTGAAAATCATAATTTTGGTATTCAGGCATCAGCTGATGGTGGCTATGTAGATACTGGTGTTTCAGCTTATGATGAGCATGCACTAAATGTAAGCCTAGGCTCTGATTTCTATTTCTATGTTAATAATAGAAAAACTAATATATTAGGTATTAATTTAAAAAATAATACACCAACAAAAAATATATCAACACATACCTGGTGGATTAATGAAGAAGATTCACATGTTCGTTATGATAAAGCTCTTATGCCAACAGAAGCTAATAACAAGCGTGAGTATTATGTGATTGATGGTTATGAAAATACTAAAGGCTACTATGTGGATGCTAATCATTCCGGAAAAGATTTTAGTATTGATGATTTATACGAGGTTACTGAAACATCTGATGCAGCAACTGCAAAGGTTGTAAAAGCTTATTATTATAAATATGATGGTAAGCAAACTCAATATATTTATAAGCGTGTAACGACTATAAACGGTGCTGATCAAACTGAAATTGTAACATCGCCTGATAAGATTACTACTAAGGCTTATTGGTATGTAAATAATACTAAATCAAGTGAGTATAAATTAGCTGATATATGGACTATTTCATCTGATATGACAGAGTATTTATTAAATGGTAATTCAACGGGAATTGGCGTTGTTTATACTGAATTAAATAATATACCGGTTATGAAAAATTATACTTGGTATCAAGCTGATGGTGTCAAACCTATTAATATTGCTGCTTATACGAATAAAGCAGGCATTATTTCAGCTGATTATACAAGCTGTACAATTGATGGTGAAGCTGCAACATATTTTGATGGAAGCAGGATTGAGCGATATACACGTAAATCATATGATCCAAGCTATAAAAATTTAAGTCCTGGTGACACAATTACCGAAGACGATTTATATTGGACAATTAGTGACCCTCTTGGTAAGCCTGTTAAAACTAATATTAAGGCTTATGATGATTCAAATTTATCAGCCGTAATTAAAAAAGAAGCTGATGGCTCTTATTATTGGTATATTGGTAGTGAAAAAACGCAAGAAGTAACAGCACCTCAAAAGGATATTGAATCTCGTTGCTGGTATGTTATTGATGAAGCTGGGGACAAGCATTTAACTAATATTAAGCATAATGGCTTAAGAGATACAGAACTTAATGAGATTGAATTTGTAAAGAATAAAATTGACTACCAATGGTATATTAAAGATACAAGGACAAATGTTAGTGATTCTACAGGTGTGTCCTACATTAAAACGTTCTATCCTACTAAATCTTCTGTTTTAGCAAGAAATGCTGATATTTCCTCTTCCGGTAATATTCCTAGTACGTTTGTTGAAATCGGTGAATATGCCTTCTATGGTACAAAAGCAATTAATTATGCTGATTTTAGTACATTAACAACGATTGGTGATCATGCATTTGATGAATCAGGCTTACTTGAAATAACAATATCTGATACTTTAACATCTATTGGTACTGATGTTATTGCCAATAACTCAAGCTTAGTGAAGGCGACATTTACTGCTGGTGTTGATAATATTGCCTCAGGATTCTTTAAAAATTGTACATCACTTGCAGAAGTAATTATTCCAAGTACAGTGAAGGTAATTAATGATTATGCCTTCTTCGGATGCAAATCCCTAACTAATAGTGATTGGTCGAAGGTTATATTACCAGGTCAAACTCAAAATGATAATACGACAAGAACAGATGGTGGTCTAACAACTATCGGAGCATTTGCCTTCTCTGAATCGGGAATTGAAAAGGTTAAGATTCCATATTCTGTTATTCAAATTGATGATAGTGCTTTCGCTAATTGTGTTGACTTACAAGAGATTATTTTTGAAAATAAGCTTCTTGGTGATAATATGCTTCTTGGATGTACAGGTCTAGTTCATTTAAATTTACCAGAAGGTGTTACAAAGCTTTCCCCAGGTGCTTTTAAGGATTGTATAAAACTTGAAAGTGTAACATTGCCAAGCACGATTACTGAAATTGGCTATGGTGCTTTTGCCGGCTGTATGAGTATTCATATCATGTCATTACCATTTATTGGTAGAGCGGCTGGTATTTCAGATACGGAAGAAGCTTTATTTGGCTATATTTTTGGTACTACGGACAATGAAACAGCATTAAACGGAACATCTAGCGTAGCTAAGATGATTAAAATTACACAAACCTATCTTGAATCAAATGAGGTTAAGGAAGTAGAATATTATATTCCTGCTGGATTAGCAACCTTATATATTTTCAAGGAAACTGTTATTGGTGCTGGTGCATTTAGTGGTATGACAACACTTGAAAATGTTATTATTCTTGATGAGCAATCAACAAAAATTAATAAGATTGGTGATTATGCCTTCTATAATTGCTCTAATTTAATGCATATTACGTATAATAGTGATTATTATACTAAGAATGATATTTCTCATACTATTACATTTAATAATAAGATGAAATATAATTATGAAAATTATGAAAATGTCACATCAATTGGTAATCACGCTTTTGATGGCTGTTCACAATTTACAAGCATTTATCTTGGTAGTGATAAAATAAAAGAGATTGGTGACTATGCTTTCGCAAATTGTATAAATCTTTCTAAGCTAATTTCAGATGAGGTTGCTTGTTCAAATATAACAATTTTGGGGAGAAAGGATTATACATATGGCAAAGAAAATGTTACAGGACGCCAGATTATTAGCTATGATTTATTCTTACCTGAATCTTTAACAAAAATAGGTGATTATGCCTTCAAGGGTAATCAATATCATAATATTTTAGTACCTAATTCAGTGATTACAATGGGTAGAGGCTTGTTTGCCGAAATTCCTAATATAAAGGTCATGTCAATTCCTTTTATTGGAAATGTAAATCCTGAAAAAAGAAGTGAAAATTATAGTAGTACTGATAAGCAAAACGAATTAGTTCAAAATCCTAAATATACATTTGCGTATATGTTTGGAAATGATGAATTTGAAGGAAGCTATTTGTTAAATCAAATTCAAGATAAGGCTGATGATAGAGCTTATGCATATTTTAAAGATAATACGGCATATATACCTTCATCACTAGAAACAATTTTAATTACAAATGCTAATGGTATTAAGCGAAATGCACTTATGAATTTAACTTATGTTAAGAATTTGGAAATTAATGATGATATCGCTTATATTTTCCAAGCTTCAATGGCAGGAATGGGCTCACTTAAGTATTTAAAGGTTCCATTTACAGGTCATACCTTAATTACTACTGATGAATTTTGGGATTCATTGCCATCATCATCTTATAATAATGGATTTTATAACGATAATGATTATTTTTATTATAAAACACTTGGATACTTCTTTGGTGAATGTGGATTTGGAAGCAATTATAAAGCACAATTGAATTTCTCATCTTCCTCTCATTGGGATTCCTACTATCACAACTATTCGGTTTCTTTATATACACCTGAAATTGAACGAATTGTTTTAACAAAGGAAACAAGAATTTTCGCTTATGCATTTAATGGAATGGAATCTTTAAAATCAATAGATATTCCTGAAACTGTAACTAGAATTTCGGGGGACTTTAGTAACAATTATTATATAAGCACATGGTATTATGGATATGAATCTAATCGTAAGATTAATATCAGAGAATATCCTCATTTTAAAGGTGTAAATAATCAAAATCCAGTTATAGACGATGGTTTTGTAAGTGACGGTTATTATACAGCCGTTTCTGCCGCCTTTGGTTCTTGTAAAAACCTTAAGGAAATTAACCTTCCACAAAATCTTGAAGAAATAGGAACACTAGCATTCGAAGGATGTACGGGTCTTAGTGAGGTTACAATACCTAAGGCTGTTTCTAAGCTAGGAGAAGGTGTGTTTGCTTATTGCTTCGGACTTAAAAAGGCTAATATAAATACAAATAATATTGGTAAGCTAATGTTTTATGAATGCATCAATTTAATAGAGGTTCATACTAAAGCTCTTCTTAATGAAATTAAAGATCAAGCTTTCTATGGCTGCGTTTTACTTGAAACCTTTAATTATGAAGGCTCAACTGAATCAGGCATTGTTCTTGCACCTGATGTTCAAATTGGATATGCAGCATTTGAAAAATGTAATTCTATTGAATCAGTTCATATTACAACAGCAGGAGGAACTAATAAGCCATATATTGGAACTCGTGCCTTTGCTAATTGTCAAAGCTTAGTAACGGTAATTGTTGATGATGGAGAAATTGGTTATAATGCATTCTCTGAATCAGTAAATATTGAAGAAGTAACAATCAATAAAGGTATTGTTGGATATGCAGCCTTTAGTTATTTTAGAAGATATAAATATTATGGTTATTATGGTTATTATTATGCTCATGATTCACGAACAATATATAAAAATAACGATGGTTCTCCTAAGAAACTTTCTAAATTAACATCCCTTACGTTAGGAGAAGGTGTAACTAAGATTTACCAAGATGCTTTCTCTGGTATTGCTATTACTAACCTTGAAATTCCTTCAACAGTGGATGAAATTGATCCATTTGCTTTCTATGATTGCGATTCTTTAGTAAGTGTAAGACTTAGCAACAAGGTTATTGGCGATTATATGTTTGCAGAATGTGACTCGCTTAGAGAGATTACATATGATGGAAATATGCTTGTATCAATTGGAAGCCATGCATTCTATCATTCACCACAAGTTAGTGTAATGCGTCCTTATAATGATGAATATCAAACTAGTGATTATAAGCTTGAATTAGATGGAAATCTTGAGTTATTTGGTATAATAATTCTTCCAAATATTCAAACAGGACCATATCTATTCTCTGGCTATATTGAAAACAATTCATCAGATCCTAATGTATATCCTTCTGGCTTAAATTATTTACTTCATACTAAGCATCAAATTGATAATCAAGGAATCGTTTCTGTTTATATTTTGAATGGCAAAATTGGTGATTATGATTATACCTATGCAGCAAATCTTCGTGTTATAAAAATCGCAGACAAGTCACTATCAATTGGTGAATCTGCATTTTATGATTGTGAAAAATTAACTGAAATTTATCGTACAGATAGGATTGAGGGAATTGTTCTTCCATCTGGATCTAATGTTGCAAAATATGCCTTCTATAATTGTAATAAGCTTAAATCAATTGTGGCATATAACACAAATATTGGAGAGCATGCCTTCCAACTAAACACGAATCTAGAATCTGTTAAGCTATACACTTCGACTATCCTAGCCTCAATTGGTGATTATGCTTTTGCACCTACTGATATTTCTTCTTTAAATACAGAAACAGGTGAAATGAAATTTAATAATGCATTAAGTAAAATAACTGAACTAATAATTGGTGATGGCTATTATTATATTGGAGATTATGCTTTCATGGGTATTGGCATCACAGAGCTTACTGTACCTAGTAAATTAGGCTCTAATAATAGTGCTGATAAGACTGCTAAGGTTGGTAAGTATATATTTGCTTATAACAAATCATTAACGACGGTTAATATTAAAAACACCATAATTTCAAATTATGAATTTGCCTTTAATGATGCGCTTAGTACAGTAACATATGTCGCAACAGCTAAAAGTAACTTAAGCTCAATTGGTGTTGCTGCATTTAGAGATTGCTCTAGCCTTGCTGTTTTCAGTTCTGATACTACAAATAAAAATTATATTGTAGTACCTGCAAGTGTCGAAAGTGTTGGTGATTATGCGTTCTTTAATAACGCTGCTGTTACTATTGAGTATTTAACAGAATATGCTACAGATGTTAGCCAAAATGCTTATGCTTTTGCAAATTCAAAAAATTTAGTTAATATATATCTTGCGAATGGAATTAAATATATTGCTAATTATATGTTTGAGAATTCAACAAAGGTTAATTTATTAACTAACATAGAGTATAAAGATACTCAAAATAGTGGTATGAAGCTTAATGATTCGATTGTTAATATAGGTGCAAGGAGCTTTTTTGGGTTCCAAGGCCTTGACATGAAAGAAATTATGCTTGGTGAAAATAAAGCAATAAAATATATTAGTCAACAGGCTTTTGGAAACTGGATAAATTTGGAAAAGGTTTATCTACCGTTTGTAGGGTATAATAGAGGAGATTGGAGTAGTTATGACTCTAATGCAAACAGATTGTACTATATTTTCTATTGTGATTCATCAGCTGATTATTCTTATACTGCTGATAAAGTATATGTACCTAAAGGCATTATATATGCTGAAATTACAGATGATACAATAATTTCAAATTATGCATTTGCTAATTTGAATACTATTGAAGAGATTGTAATAGGCAATAGTGTTTCGAAAATTGGTTATGGTATTTTAGCAGGTACAACAAATTTAGCTAAGCTTACAATTCCATTTGTTGGCCAAATGCGTGGAAACTCAAGCACTGATAATACTAAAACGGTAGAAGGGGCTCAAACTGTTAGCGATTATTCAGCAACATTTAGTTGGTATTATGGATCAACATATAAATATCAGCTAGAGGAAGATTATCAAGTTATGCAGTATTTAATAGCACCTAACACCTTACAGGTTAATGGAAATGGTATATTATTAAGCAGTCTTAATAAGTCAAAATCATCTACGCTTGAAACTGGTGAAATTGCTAGCGAGGATTATAGCTATGCTAAAGATATCCTTGCATACTCAAGCTATCCTAATAGCCCAATTAACATTGGAACCTCTGCATCTCCTAAATATATTGATGTTGGTACAAGACATCCAAATGTTAGTGCAATTTATGCTTATATACCTTCTAGGAACCTTACAAGAGTTATAATTAATGATGAAACAGTAATTGGTACTGGTGCCTTTATGAATTTCAGCCATATTGAGGATATTGAATTGAACGATAAGGTTCAGGTAATTAATCCATATGCTTTCTTTGGTTGTACAAGCTTAAAGAAGCTTCATGCAGGAGGAGAAGATTCTATTTTCTCAGTTCCACAAACAATCACATCAATTAGTGATTATGCCTTCTATGGATGCAGTGCCTTCACAACTATTTATTTGCCATCTCAAATTAAAGATTTAGGTAATTTCTCATTTGCTTCATGCAATGGTATTGAAACTATTACTATTCCTGCATCACTTGAAACAGTAGGCTCACATTCATTTGCCTATTGTAAAAATTTAAATGGTAATATTAATTTTGAAGGAAAAGCTCTAGGAACCTATATGTTTGCTGGCTGCAGCGGAATTAAAAAGCTAATTTTACAGGATAAAATTGATGAGATTCCTGAAGGAACCTTTATGAATTGTGAACAAATTAGTGAAATTGTTTATAAGAATATTCTTAAGTTCGGTGATTATTCATTTTATAATTGTCAATCATTAGTAAGTGACAGAGGAAATGAGCTTAATTTGACTAACACAACAAATTTAGGATCTTATGCCTTCTACAACTGTAGTGGATTGATTCATATTACTCTTCCAAGTACCCTTGAGGAGGTTGGAACTCACACATTTGCTGAATGTACAAGCTTAAAGGATGTAACATTTAATAATACGATTTTAGGATTATATATGTTCTATAAGTGTACAACTCTTGGTATTGATAGCCCTCTTAAGTATGCTGAAGGAACCTTGGTTATTCCTGGTTGGTCATTTGCTTATTGTGTTAATATTAGTGGCTTGAATTTCCCATCAACCCTTGAAACAATTGAAGACTATGCTTATTATCAATGTAGTCAAAAGCTAAGCTCTTTAAAGCTTCCTGATCATATCACAAATGTTGGTGAGCACGCATTCCAGGAATGTACAACACTTCAAAATGTATATTTATCACCTGCGTTAAAGACCGTAAAATCATTCTCATATTATGGTTGTGTTAATATTAGTAATATTTATATTCCTAATGGAGTTGAATCTATTAGTGATTATGCATTTGCTAATTGTCATTCACTTACTAGTATTGTTGTACCAAATTCAGTAAATTATATTGGATATGGTGCTTTCTATGGTTGTGAAAATATTGAATATGCTCACTTGCCATTTGTTGGTGCATATCGTGGAGGTACAAAGGATAATGCTTCACTTTTAGGTTATGTTTTTGCAGGTCCTGATGATGTTTATACAGCTGCTGATAATACAGTGCAAGCATTAAATTATGTATCTAAAAATCTTGATAAGTTTAGTGGCTTTAATCAGTATTACTACAATACGACTACCTTTACATTTAATAATAATGTATATTCTAAGGAAACAACTAATTCAGATGAATTACATACTATTAAGTTCTATGTGCCAAATAAGCTTAAGGAAATTAAAATTACCGATGAAACTGTATTTGGCTTTGGATCATTTATGAATTGTAATTGGCTTGAAAGATTCTATTATAATTATGCTGATTATAGTAATTATAAATTTACTGAGACCACTGCTCCAGATGCACCTGTAATTTATGATAGAACAACAGTTAAAACAATTGATTCTTATGCATTCTATGGTGTAAGCTTTAGTGATTCTTCATTTAATATTAATGGTAAAAAGCTATCTAATAGTGATGAAGAAAATGCATATGGTTTCTTTGGTCAGGAAAAGTATGTCAATGATTATGCCTTTGCTAATTTGAATAATTCAAATATTGGCAGCTTATATTTAACCTCAAGTATTCAATATATTGGTAAATATAGCTTCTTTGGTAATATAAGCTTTAATAAGATAATTATTCCAGTAGGAATTAACGTTATTGATGATTATGCCTTTGCCGGCTGTAGTAATGTTACTAGCCTTATTGTTCCTGATTCTGTTACATATATTGGCTATGGGGCATTCTATGGAATGGAAAATCTTACAGAAATTACTTTACCATTTGTTGGAGCGTATAAAGGTGGAACAAAGGATAATGCTTCACTTCTTGGTTACGTTTTTGGTGGACTTGATGCTAGCTATGAAGCAATTGAAGAAAATGAGCAGCATACAACTGATGATCAAGGTAATGATGCAATTATAATTACAGCTACTATTAAAGAGTTTACTTTAAATCTTGTATCTCAAAACAATAATAGGTACGTTCAATTTGAGCAATATTATTTAAGTGATGCTAGCTTCCAAAAGCATGTAGCAGAAGATGGTAGCGTTTCTTATGAGAAGGTTACGGATAATGACTCTGCTAATAGCTCACCAGCAACAAAAGAGGCTTCAGGCATTAAATATCAAACCTTCTTCGTGGGAATGAATTTAAAGACTGTTAGAATTACGAATGAAGAAATCTTCGCTTATGGTTCTGTAATGAACTGTGACTGGTTAGAGAATTTCTATTATAATAATGTTGATTTTAATAATTATACCTATGATAATAATTATCAAATAGATTTTAATGCTTTAAATACAACATCTATTACAACATTTGGGGATTTTGCGTTCTTTGATACAGACAATATTAGAAATTCATCATTCCATAACAATGGACAAAATGGTTTCTTTGGATTCTTTGGTACTGAAAGTAGAATAGGTGCTTATGCCTTTTCTAATATCAATAACGATACATCCTTTATAAAGCTTAGTATTCCTGCATCTATTACTATGATTGATCCATTTGCCTTTAGCTCTACAAGCCTTGTTAGCGTTAGAATTTCTAATGCTTTAATAGGTGATTATATGTTTGCAAATTCAAAGGATTTATTAGATGTTGAATTTACGAATGAAAATTTAACTACAATCTCCCTTGGTGCATTCTTTGATTGCGAGCAGTTAAAGAATATAGCAATTAGCTCATTTATTAATGAGATTAAGGCTTATGCATTCTATAATTGTAGTAGTCTTGGTATTGATCACAATGGTACAATTGATCTTAATAATGTAGAAATGATTGGTGATTATGCTTTTGCGTCATGTCAAAGCTTGGTAAATATCACGATTAAGGCTAATTTAACAGATTTAGGTGCACATATTTTTGAAAATTGTAATTCATTAAAGAATATTACATTTAATAATGAGATTATTGGAGAATATATGTTTGCATATTGTAATGGCCTAGAATCTGTAACTATTCCTGAAAGTATTAAAAATATTAGAACCCACGCCTTTGCTTATTGTAATAGTCTAACTAATGTTAATTATGATACAAGTGCCAATATTGGTGAATATATGTTCTACGGTGTTGGCTCTAATAAAAATCCATTTAACTTTAATAAGAATCATAAAGAGGCAAATCAAGCTCTAAATGGTATTACAGAAAACTATATTTATATTCCTCGTGATATTGATACTATTGGTAAGTTTGCGTTTGCTCTAATTAACCAAGTTCAAAATGTTATCTTTGAGGACACATCTGATAACTCATTAAATAAGAAAATTGGTGAATTTGCCTTTGCTTTCCTAAATATTTCAAGGATTGAATTACCTAATTCTTTAGTTGGATTAGGAGAAGGTATTTTAGCTGGATGTAATATACTTGAAGAAATCACATTACCATTTGTTGGTGCGGCCACTAAACTTCAGTCTGGTACCAAGAATACCCTATTTGGTTGGATTTTTGGTGAGGATTCAAATGATAATGCTGGATTATTTAAGTCAACATCAGTCTTTAAGCTTGATTTCTTAACTGGCTATATGGAATCATTAAATTATATAGCTAAAACTGCAGGAGAAGAGATTGCTGCAAAGCATGGTGCTTCAATTGCGTATAGTATGGATTACAATAATACAACGATTTTCGATGTAGAAAGTGAATTTGCTAAGGCTAATAATCAGGAAACTACACTTCAAAAATCTGCTGCTGCTTCTGAATTCCGCTTTAATTTCTTTATTCCTTACAGTCTTCGTAAGGTTAATATTGTAAAAGAAACGCGTATAAATTATGGCGCCTTTTATAATATGCATAATTTAACTGAAATTAATCTTCCTTCTGAGGAACGTGGAACCTTAAAAGATATTGATCCATTTGCATTCCATTATTGCTACAACTTAAAATCAATGTATATACCAAATTCAGTTGAATATATAAGTATTGGTGTATTTGAGGGATGTGTAAGACTAGAAGAATTATCATTACCATTTGTTGGTCAGATGCGTGCTAAGCAAGGAGATTCATCATCTGTGTTTGGCTATATCTTCGGTTTAAATCCATACCTATCTGCTAATAACGATGCCGAGGCATCAAAGCTTGAAGAGGTTGAAGCGACTCAGTATGATGCTAATGGAAATGAATTGAAGCTTATTAAAACTCGTCAATATTATAGTCTAGAGACTAATCAACAGGGCGAAAATTATCGTGATTATTACATTCCAGAATCATTAAAGAAGGTTATTATCCGTGACGAAACAATCATAGGATATGGTGCCTTTATGAATGCAACAATGCTAACAAATATTCAGCTATTTGCAACTGATGATGGGGGAACTGTTGTCTCTGATACTATTGAAACAATCCAAGATTATGCATTCTATGGCTGTACAACTCTTGAGGAAATTATTTTACCAAAGAATGTTCAAACCATTGCGTCATATATTTTCGGAAATTGTCATAGTATTACTAATATTGAAATTTCTAATAACGTTAAATCTATTGGTGAAAGAGCCTTTATGAATTGCTTTGCCCTTCAAACCTTAGTAATTCCTACAAGTGTTACTGAAATTGGACTTTCAACTGACAAGAGTGAATATATTGGTGCTATTTTTGAGGGATGTATGGCCCTTAAGGATTTAACAATTCCATTTGTTGGTCAAAGAGCAATTGGACTTTATGATAATGATTTAACTGTTTATACAGGCTTAGGTTGGTTATTTGGTACTAAAGCTCCAGGATATGATGATTATTCAAAACGCTATTTTATGACTCATTATTTAGCCGAAAATACTTCTTCAAAGGTTGCAGAAATTAAGCAATACTTTGCTGAAAGCTATAACGCTACAATAGAAGAGCTATATAATAATTATCTTGCTGCTTATATTTATAATTATAATAAGACTTTCTTTACAGAAATTACGGAAAGTGATGTTTCAGATACTATAAAGACGACAATTAGACAAGAAGCTTATGATGATGCTTTCGAAAATGCTTTATTTGATTTAGCTGATAGTAAGATGCAAGGCTACTATAACGATGTATATAGCTCATATTTAGATGTTAACTTTAAAATCGTAAATCAAAGAAATAAAGCCTATAGTAATACATCTAATACTAAGCGCGAAGGAAATACTCAAGCCTTCTATGTAACTAACTCCTTATTATATGTAAGCTTAACTAATACAAGTGTTATTCCATGGGATGCCTTTGCAGAATGTAGTTCAATTAAAGAGCTTGATGTAAGAGAGTCTTCAAATTTATGCTATATAGGTGATTATGCCTTCTATATGTGTGAAAGCCTTGAGGCATTTGCTCAAGATACTGATTTATCTGATTATGGTCTTAACTTTGTTTCAAAGAAAAACGAGATTGTAACTATGTCTGCAATGGGAGACCAAGTAGATACTGTTAATCCAACAGATGTTAAATATATAGGTGATTATGCCTTCTATATGAATACAAAGCTTTATTGGTTCTATATGCCTAAGAAGGTAGAAACAATTGGTGCTTGGTCTTTCTATAAAACTAGTGCATTAAGAAGGATTGTAATTCCTCAAACCGCTGGTGCAGCGAACACCAAGGGAAGAATTGGCGAATCAGCCTTTGAATCAAGTGGTGTAGAAGAAATTAGTCTTGAAAATGACTATATTTCAAATCATATGTTTAAGGACTGTGATAATCTTACAAGTATTGTTATTCCAATGCTTCGTTACACGGGTGTTGGAGCATTCCAGGATTGTGATTCACTAATAAGCATTAAGTCAAAGAATGATACTTATTCTGATTATATGTTTGAATCATGTGATGATCTAATTTACGCCTTTGTACCGACTTGGGTTCATAACGTTGGAAATTATGTATTTGCTAATTGTACAAGCTTAACAACAGCAATTATTGATAATGCACGTGATGATTCAAGTGTTGAAGGTATTGTTGGTTCTAGGATGTTTTATAAGGATATTAGCCTTGAGCATGTATATTATACAACTGATATAGCTAGCTTAACGTCAAAGGAAGCTTACTTTAGATATATGGATGAATTTAATCCTTCAAAGGCTACTCTTGGCTTCCATAACCAAATTGGTTCAATTGGCGAATCAGCCTTTGAGTACTGTATTTCTTTAAAGGAAATATATCTTCCTCAAAATAATGCTTATACAAAGATTGCTAATAAAACATTTAAGGATTGTCAATCAGTTCCTGAGGTTAGCTTCCCAACTAATGTTGTAGAAATTGGTGATGAAGCCTTTGAAAACTGTATTAGCTTTGAAACTATTAATTTCTACGGAAATAGCTTAAATGGAGCTAAAGCTTCTTCAATTGAAGTAATTGGTCAGCAGGCATTCAAAAATTGTAGGAATGTAAGTGAGCTTGATATTCCAACAACTGTAAGAGAGATTGATGCAGGAGCATTTGCGTTAATGATTAACCTTACGGATATCACGATTCCATTTGTTGGAAAATATGTCCCTGATTTAAGCTCTAATAATGCATTGCTTACTGATTCTAACCTATCTGAGGAAACGTTATTCACTTATATATTTGGAATTGATTCAACTCCATCATTTGAGGCTGGCTTTGAGCCTTCATATAATTATAATTATTTAGATAATAATGATATTTATGAGGTTAATCAATTAGTTAATACAGCTCTTCAAACAAAAACAAATTATCTTCCAACTAAGCTTAAGAGTGTTCATCTTGTGGGAGATAAGCAAACAGTTATTCGTTTTGGTGCATTTAGCTATTGTAAGGAAATTACACATATTTGCTTTAACCATAGCGTTACTGTTTTACGTGATCGTGTCTTTGAAGGCTGTGAAAATCTTGATAACTTTGAAATTCCAAATAGTATTACTGAGCTTGGAAAATTTGATTTTAACAGGTGCCTAAGATTAAAGAACATTACATTCGAGGATAATTCTAAGGTAGAATCAATAGGCGAAGGTGCTTTCAAGGATTGTATTTCTCTTGTTGAACTTACTATTCCAAATAGCGTTGAATCAATGGGTAAGAATATGCTTTCTGGTACAAAGAGCTTAAGTAAATTAACAATTCCATTTGTAGGTAGTGAGCGTGGAAATACTAATACAAAGAATTCAGTATTTACTTATTTCTTTGATCAGGATGAAATTAATGCGCCTATTCTATATCAAGGATTTAACCGTACTTCATTCTATGATGAAGACCGTGTTGCTTATGATGATGAAAATGGAAATCATCATGAAGCCTTTACAAGTAATTATCAAAAGGTTTATCAAGGCTGGATTAAGGATGAGGCTTATAATAATGCTGATGGTACAATTAAGGATCATAACGATAGCTTTACATGGGGCTATATTCCAAGAAGCCTTACATGGGTTGTTATAACCGATGAAAGTAAGCTTGGTGTTGGTGCCTTTATGGATGAGGATTACTTAACTCGTGTTGATTTAAATGATGGCCTTGAGTATATTGATGATTATGCCTTCTATGATAGTGATCATATTGAAGAAATTAATCCAGAGGCTGGTTATAAAACCGACAATGATAAGTTTGCTATGAATGTTCCATTAAGCGTAACATATATTGGAAATTATGCCTTTGCAGAAATGGATGCTCTAACAAAGCTTAGAACTCCAAGCCAGGATATGGATTTTGGAGTATATACCTATGCGTATAATCATAATCTTATAAGCTTAACTTTAGCTAATAAGCTAATTGGTGCGCATATGTTTGATTCTTGTGATAATAAGAATTTTAGTACTCTTGTTATTCCTAAGATAGTTCATAAGATTTTATCTACTCTTTCATCTCATAATATTAAGAAACTAGAAGGAGAAATAGATGGAGATATTAGACCATATGCCTTTGCAAATTGTACTGGACTTAAGGATATTCGCTTTGAGGCTGGTAGTGATTCTACTAATGGTGCAAATTATATTGGCTCTTATATGTTTATGAATTGTACTGGTCTTACTGATGTTGTTATTACCGATAATGTTTGCTATATTGATGAAGCCGCATTCAATTTATGTGCTAATCTTCAAAGCTTAACATTACCATTTGTTGGTGCTGAATATGGTGTTGAATCTGGTGAAAAGGCCTTATTTGGTTGGATTTTTGGTTCATCAGATGATGAAGCAATTAAAGCTGATTCAAGATATAGCTTAACTAATCAAATTTTAGGTATTGATTCAAATACTAACAATTTCATCTATAAGCCATATTTATTAAATAATGCTCTTGAAACATTAATTGTAACTGATGAAACAATTATTGGATATGGTGCCTTTAGTAATACAAAGAATATTCTAAACTTTACATTCCAAAATGCTTCAACAGGCAATCCTAGTGTAAATGAATATCAAAGAGTACTAGATGTGATTGGCGAATATGCCTTCTATAATAGTGCTATAACATATTTAAATTACACAAATGGTGACGAATATAACATTAATGTTCCTAGTGATGTTACATCAATTAGAACCCATGCCTTTGCTAAATGTAATAATATCTTATCGGTTATTACAACAAGTAATATGTCTGAGGAAAATATTGAAGATTATATATTCTTTGATTGTGATTCCTTAATAAAGATTGCATTTACTAATAGCTATATTGGTGTCCATATGTTTGACGATTGTGACGCATTAGAAGTACTTACAATTCCTGCTGTTGTTACAAATGTTGGTGATTATGCCTTTGCAAATTGTAAGAAGCTTAGTGATATTACATTTGAAAATAATATTTTAGGTAATTATATGTTCTCTAATTGTCCAAGTCTTGTTATTGTTAACATTGCAAGCTGTGTTGATTCAATTGGCTATGCTGCATTCGAAATGTGCTGTAACATTAAAGAATTAACAATTCCATTTGTTGGATCTCAAAGAGGCAATGAATATGGAGAAGAAGCCTTATTTACTCGGATTTTTGGTCAAGTAAAGGAAGATACTCCTAGCTCAGTCTTTGATAATGGTGATATTGATTCTGATATGAATTTAAATTCTATGGAATTAATTTCACAAGTATATAAAAAGAATGAAGCAACACGTGAGGGATTAAGTGAGATTCGTGGCTTTGTGCCTAGTGCTCTTAATAAGCTTACAGTTACCGATGAGACAATCGTGGGATATGGTGCCTTTAGTCGTGTTAATGTTGAGCAAATTAATTTCACTAATCTAGATCCTCAAACGACTCACCTAGATATTATTAGTGACTATGGCTTCTTTGAATCTGGTATTAAGTATATGAATTACCAAGCTGGTAATAAATATAATATCAATGTTCCAACATCATTAAGTCGAATTAAGTCTCATGCTTTTGATTCTTGCTATAACATTGAATCATTACTTGTAAGCAGTGGCTTAAGCCTTGATCTTGATGATATAAATGCAAGTGATCCAATAGGTGCTTATGCATTTGCTAATGAGTCTAAGCTTTCTAATATTTCATTTGAAAATAATTTCATTGGTACGCATATGTTTGATAATGATACTGCTTTAGTAAATGTTACTATAAATGATACTGTTAAGGTTGTACGTGAGGCTGCCTTTGCAAATTGTATTAATCTTGAATCAATGGTAATACCATTTGTTGGAGAGTATTACAATCAATTTGAAGGAGAGCATCAAACATTTGCTTGGTTATTTGGTTCTTTAGCTAATCAAGATATGACTCTTGTTGAGCAATACTATGATGGAGCTTCAGCATATAGAGCTTATTTACCTAATAATTTAACAAGTGTTACAATTACTTTAGGTAATAGAGTGCAAAATAGTGATTCAAGCTATAATGTATATCTTCCTAATGCTAGCTTCCAAAATTGTCAAATGCTTACTGATATTATCCTTCCTTGTAAAACAGGAGCTAAGGAATACAAGCTTAATGATCTATCTTTAAGCAATACTGGTATCACAAGTATTATTATTCCTTCTGATGTAACTGCCATTGGTAATGCCTGCTTCAAGAAAAATAATGAGCTATCATTTATCTTCTTTGAGCTAGGAAGTAATTTAAAGACAATTGGTGATGAGGCATTTAGTACTTGTCCAAATCTAGTCATGGAATCATTGCCTGAGCAGGTTGTAGAAATTGGTGCAAAAGCATTCTATATGAATACTGCAATGACAAGATTTAGTGTACCAACTAGTGTTACAAGAATTGGTGAAGCTGCCTTTGGTCTTACAACCTCACTTGAGGAAATTAGTATTCCATTTGTTGGTGGACATGTATATTCAAGTAATTTTAAATCACTTGAAGACCAAAGAACAAGATATGCTCATGATTCAAGAGAAAGCTTGTTTGGCTATATCTTTGGTAGTGAAGGTAACAATTTAACAACGATTACTCGTCAGGTTTATAATGATGAGCAATTTGAAACTCTTAACAATAATCCGAATACTTTGAATGGTGTTGAGGTATTCTATGTTCCAAACTCTTTAAAGCAAATTAATTTAACAAGCTCAATTGGTATTGGATATGGTGCATTTATGAATTTAATTCATATTGAAAGAATTACGCTTCCATTAGAATTGAAGTTCATTGGAAAGTACGCATTCTATGGTGATTGGGGACTTGGTGGTGTAGATATTCCACGTGGAGTTGAAATTATTGGTGAGGGAGCATTCGCTAATTCAGGTATTGAATATATTGAGATTTGGAATAAGGTTGTTTCTCCGGGCGAATTTGAAAATTGTAAACGTCTTCATACGGCAATTTTACATGATACTGTAGAAGAAATCGGTCAAGGTGCATTTACAGGATGCTCTTTACTTGAAAATCTTGTAATTCCATTCGTTGGTCAAAAGAATTATGATAACGATCGTACTTCAGGCTATAATACATCATTTATGTGGTTATTTGGCATGGATGTTAATGCTAACCTTACTAGTTTTGAGCATCATTGTCCAAATGCATCTGAAAATGCAAATGTGTTTAAGATTGAAGCGACTACTCGTGAGGTTGAATTAACAAAGTTCACTCATATTTTGCAAACTACCGAATCTGGTGATATCGAAGGATTATTACCTAATTCCCTAACTAATTTGACGATTTATAATCAAATTAGATTCGCAACTGGTTCAATGATGAATGTAGCTCATAAGCTTAATCCAAATGATTTCCATCCTCAGCTTACTACTGTTTATACAAACGAAGCGAGTGAACAGATTTCTAAGATTAATCTTTATTTCAAGAATGAAGAAACATGTAACGATCTTCTTGAATTTGGCCCTCATTCATTTGAAGCTGCAAACTCATTTGACGAGATTACTATTCGTTCATCAGTAAATGTAATTAATAGCTATGCATTTAGTAATATTGATGCCCTTACATTAGTAAGATTTGAAGATAATGGCTGTCTTGAAGCTATCGGTGATCATGCATTCTATGATTGTGATAGTATGGAAAGAATCACAATCCCTGCAAATATTAAAGTGATTGCTGATTATGCCTTTGCACAAATGGATAAGCTTTCATCATTTGATTTTAGTAATATAGATGAAATTGGTGAGCATGCCTTTGAAAACGATAAGGCTTTAGCTACGTTAGATTTAAAGAATGTTAAAACAATTAAGTCATATGCTTTCTTTAATGATGATGCTTTAATAACTATTACTGTTCCTGCAAGCGTTACTAGCCTTGGATCATATGTTTTTGCTAATTGCGATGGATTAACTGATTTTGTACTTAATAATAATATTATTGGTGATTATATGTTCTATAATTGTCAAGGATTTACAAGTGTTACAATTCCTCAGACAATTCAAATGACAGAAGGTAATAAGACACCAATCGGTGTATATGCCTTTGCTAATGACAAGAATATTGTATCTATCACATTTATGAACAATTATATTGGTTCACATATGTTTGATAGCTGTACTAATATTAATTTTACAAGTGTTACAATCCCTTCTAATATTGAAGAAATTGCAGATTATGCCTTTGCTAATGATGGTAATATTACGAATATTAACTTTGAAAATAGCTTAATTGGAGAATATATGTTCTTTAATGGTACAGGACTTACTAAGCTTTTAGTACCAGAAAATATTACAGAAATTAGAATTGGTGCCTTTGAAAACTGTGGTAATCTTGTAGATTTAACTTTACCATTCGTAGGTAAGAAGCAGGGTAATAATAACAATGAAGAGGCTGTATTTGGTTATATCTTTGGTTCAAGAAGAGATGATACTGACGTTGTAAGAAAAGCAACCTATGCCAACAGCTTAGATCCTTATTACAATGAGCTTGATCGTACAGGCGTTGATTTTAAGACTGATACAGAATTAAGCTTTGAGGCTAAAATTCCTTCAAAACTTAAGACAGTTAGTATTACAAATGAAACAATTGTTGGATACGGAGCCTTCAGTAATGCCAGTGATATTACTTCATTAACATTTACAGATAAGCTAGAGACAATTGATAATTATGCCTTCTATAATTGTAGTGGCTTAACAGAATTTGTGGTACCTGATAGTGTAACTTATATTGGATATAGCGCCTTTATGGGTTGTACAAGCCTTACAAAGCTTACTGTTCCGTTTGTTGGTCAGCTTGTTAATAATGCTTCAACAGCTTTTATTACAAGAAATGATACAACTATTAAGACAGGAGAACGTGCTTTCTTTGGTTGGTTCTTTGGATCTAAGGTTACAGGATCAGCTTTAAGAGGTCTTGATGCAAGTAAGCTTTCTTATAATGTGCCTGAAAGCTTAAAGACTGTAATAATTACAAGGGAGCTTGTTATTTCGGATGAAGCATTTAGAAATATGACAATGCTCGAGGATGTATCACTTCCTAATACTTTAATTACTATTGGCGAATATGCCTTCCAAAATACAGGACTTAAGCGTGTTACACTTCCAAGCTCTTTAGGAAGTATTACAACAACTGCTGCTCTTTCTGAAGCAAGAGATAATACAGCTAACCGTTATGGTTATATTGGTAAATATGCTTTTGAAAATGCAGATAGCTTAAAAGAGGTTATTTTTGCTAATCCTTGTAATTTAGTTGAAATTAAGGAAGGAACATTTGCTAATGATTCTAAGCTTGTAATTAGCTCACTTCCAAGTGAAATTGTTCGCATTGGTGATTATGCATTCTTTAATGATATAAGTATCGTTGAATTTACATTGTCAAATACTGTTACTTACTTAGGAGCGTATAGTTTCAGCGGTGCAACACAACTTGGTAGCTTTATCTTTGAAGAGAATTGTCAGATATCAACAATTGAAGAAGGAACATTCAAGGATGATGTATCACTTGTAATGACGGGTCTTCCAAATTCTATTACAAGAATTGAAGCCTATGCCTTCGAAAATTGTAAAAATATTTCAAGATTCACGGTGTCTGATATGGTTACATACATAGGAAAGGCAATCTTCCGTGGTTGTATTAATCTAAGTGAGCTTACAATTCCATTTGTTGGTTCACAAAAGGGAACTGATGGTCAGGACGCTCTTTCTGATGAAACAATGTTTGGTTGGATTTTTGGCCGTATTGATGGAACATCAAATTATGAGTCAAATCCAACAGGTGCTTATGCTAAGGATAATATTTATAGCGTTGTTGATTCTTTAACTACTCTTCATATTACAAGTGATACTGCTATTAGTGAACAAGCCTTCCGTAATACTAAGAGTCTACAAAATGTTGACTTTGCTAGTACTATTACTCGTCTTGGTCGCTATGCGTTCTTAAATAATGCTAATTTATCAAGTGTAACATTTGGTGATGGCACAAAGCTTAGAGTGATCGAAGAAGGAGTATTTAAGGATTGTCCAGTTCTAGTGATGACCAGTCTACCGGATTCTGTTGAAATAATTGAAGACTATGTCTTTGAAAATGATATTGCAATTCCATCATTTACGATTTCTTCAAATGTTACCGAAATTGGAAAGGCAATCTTCCGTGGCTGTATTAGTTTAGCTGAGCTTACAATTCCATTTGTTGGTTCACAAAAGGGAACTGATGGTCAGAATGCTCTTTCTGATGAAACAATGTTTGGATGGATTTTTGGACGTGTTAGTCAAACTAATTATGAGAAGATTGTGCCAGACAATTATGAAAAGAGTAACATTTATGGTGTAGTTGATGCCCTAACAAAGCTAACAATTACTGATGATACTGATGTTTCTGCTCAAGCCTTCCGTAATATTAGTTCAATTACTGAGGTAATATTTAAGAAGTCAATTAAAACTATTGGTGAATATGCGTTCTTGAATGATACTGGACTTGTGAGCGTTAATTTTGAGGATGGTATTGATATAAGAACAATTTCTAAGGGAATGTTTAAGGATTGTATTTCATTAGTAATGCATGAGCTTCCTTCAAGTGTTACAAAAATTGATTCTTATGCCTTCCAAAACTGTAGTGCAAAGGGATTTGATTCATTTAGTGTTACAGATAATGTAACAACAATTAATTCATATGCTTTTGCTGGATGCTCAAGCATGGTAAGCTTTACTTATCTTGGTGAAACGACTATTTCAGTTATTAGCGAGGGTGTATTTAAGGATTGCTCTATGCTTGTAATGACAAGCCTTCCTGATTCAATTGAAAGAATTGAGGCTTATGCATTTGAAAATGACGTTGAAATTAAAGACTTCACTGTCTCACCAAATGTTTCATTCATTGGTAATGCAGTCTTTAGAGGTACAGGTCTTGTTAATTTAACGATTCCATTTGTTGGTGAGCATATTGATTGGACAAGTAGTGATAATGATAAGGCTATGTTTGGTTGGATCTTTGGTAACAATAATTCCTCTAGAACGACTGATAACAAGGATTTTGCCATCGTAGATTCCTTAAGACGCGTTGTAATTACAGATGAAACAAGAATTGCTCCACATGCGTTCTTTAATGTTGATATGATTACATATGTATCATTACCTAGTACCTTAACAGAAATTGGCGAATATGCCTTTGCAGGTGCAAGTGCTCTTCAAGCAGTAAGAATTATGGAAAATATAGGCTTAACAGAAGTCAAAGCAGGTGTATTTAAGGATAATGCAAAGCTTGAGGGCTTTATGCTTGATAATAATACAGATGTTATCTCTCAAACATTGCCTGATGTAATTACATCTATTGGCGATGAAGCATTTATGAATGATACTTCCATTACAAGCTTTAGCTTTAAGAGCAATATTACTAAGCTTGGCGCAAGTGCCTTCCGCAATACGGGCTTAACATATATTAATGTACCACAGACAATAGTATCTCTTGGTGGCTTTGTATTTGCTCAAAATCATTATTTGATATCAGCTGATATTTATTGTCTAAATCTTTCTGATTATATGTTTACTGAAAGTGAAAACTTACAAACTGTTAATCTCCATAATGGTGAAACTAGCATCATTCCAGAAGGAGCCTTTAAGAATTGTACAAGCTTAATTTGGACATTCCCATTAAGCATCAAGGATGTTAAAGCTTATGCCTTCTATGGTCTACATGATCAAAGTACATGGGATTTAACAACAATTGAAACAATTGGTGAATTTGCCTTTGGTGATAATACTAATATTGTAGAATTAACTATTCCTGAAAATATTACTGATATTGGATATGGCGCTATTTATGGTATGACTAAGCTTGAAATCTTAAATTTAGCCTTTATTGGTAAAAATAAGCTTTTAAATAGCATGGTTGATCTTAAGAGCTATTGTAGAGAGTATACTCTTGGCTATATCTTTGGTTATAATAGCGATATTACAAACGATAAGATGTATGATGCAGTTGTTTATAATGATAAATATCAGTATCCTTCTAGCTTAGTAACGATTAACGTCTTAGACGGAGCTGATGTTATTCCAGCTTATGCCTTTGAAGATTTTAAGACTGTTAAAGCTATTAATTTACCATTAAGCTTAAAGGGTATTGGTACACATGCATTTATGCATAACTATAGCCTAAGCTATGTCGAAATTCCATATTATGTGCATGATATTGCATATCAAGCATTCTATGATATGGAGCCTCGAAAAGTAGATGGTACACAAGGAGATCCTGTCTTCTTTATCGTTGCATTCTATCATCCTGAATATTTACCAGCTTTATCTGATTCATTGCTAAATAGCTCTAATCGTCCTGGTGGTTGGAATATTACTGCTGATGATAGTGCTCAAAAGAATGAGCTATATAATACAACTGATGGTCAAGCTTTGATGAAAGCCGATTATGAGAAGAAGGATTCTGATAATGAATATATTAGATGGCATACAAAATACGCTGTTTATGTTGAACAAATTGAAATATTCATTTATGAATATATGCCTGAATATCAAAATACGGATGGTTCAACCGGAGCATTTAGAATAATTGGCTATACTAGCTTATTTACTGGTGGTAGAATTGTTGTTCCTGCAACATATGCTACAAAGCCTGTTGTTGAAATTAAAGAAAATGCTATTTCAGACTATGGTTCTAAGGTAAATGGTAATTCCTATAAAGCAATTGAAAGCTTCGAAATTGGTCAAAATGTAAGCCAAATTGGTGCTAACATTTTACCAGGCGGAATGGAAATGACTGTTTACGTTTGGAAGAAAGCCAAGGATGCATCCTACTATGGACATGAAGCTGAGTGGATTGGCACATTGAATTCTAATGGAGAAAGAATAGAAGGTATTGCACGTGTTTACTATGGATACTTAGATATTAAGTCATCACCTAGTGCTGCTGAGCATCTAAAGAATCCAGCCTACACTGAAGATTATATGTGGACAAATGGAACAGGTGATCATTACCAAATTCTTACATCTGGCTTAAGAATTCAATATCGTATTGATGATGAAATTTATGATTTAGGTGATTATGAGTATACAGGTGAAAATATTATTCCAGTTCTTTATGTAACTGATAGAGCTTCATTAGTTAATATGAATGTTAAAGAATATGTTTTAGGTTCTGATTATCGTATTACTGATGATAAGACTGGTGAATATTTGATTGTTAATAATTTAAATGTTACTGATAAGTCTATTGGATATATCCCAACAATTACAGTAGAAAGTAATAGCTTAACCCTTGCAGGTATTCAAAGCTCATGCTTTAACATTCACAAGGCTACTATTACAATTAGCTACAAGGATTCTAAGATGTTTGAAGAAGGTATGAGATATGAAAATAGTGAATTCTTTGAGTTTACAACAGGTAATAAGAAGAATGAAACTGTTAATGGTACCTTATACACAACAAATTCAATGAATAATGCTGATTTCTTCTATTATAATGATGGTGCAAATGTTGGTGTTTATAAGTCTTTCGATACTGATTACAACTGGGTTAAATGGTTAAATAATACATGGACTATTACTCTTCCTGATGGAACAGATGTAACAAAGAACTACAATGTTGTTGCTGATGTTACAGTTGAAATTACGAAGAGACCAGTATTAGTAACCTGGACTAATTTAAGACAAGAATACAAGCCTGACAACAAAGATGCTGATCTTCCAGTTGCAGAGACGGAAATTTCAACTGATAAGCTACCTCTTAAGGTTTCTATTGAAAATTACAACGGTGGTATGCTTGCTATTGGTAGTCATTATGCAATTGTAGAGATTGATTTAGATAGCTTAAAGAGTGACTGTCATGGTATTCAATATATAAATTATGATCTATATCCTGATCGTGTATCATTCAGTGTTACAAAGATTGTTGTTCCACTTCCTATTGTTCAAAACGGTTATGTTTATACCGGTGAAGAGCAATTAATTACCATCATTCGAAATAATGAGCTATATAACCTATTTAGTAAGGATGAAAATGGTAATTACTACTATATTACAGAAGATGGTATGATGCATAACTTCAATGGAACATTTGATGCTAATGCTATGTCTCAGCACATCTTTAAATATAAGGATTTAGGTGTTTATGAGATTTTTGCAATTCTATACGATACTGAGCATTATACATGGGATGATCCTCGTGATCCATATTATCGTGAGGATGTTGTAACCCTAACCGCTGCAATTGAAAAGCGTAACATATTAATAACCTTACCTAAGAATATCGTGGAATACTATGGTAACAATGAGGTTACATATGATGCTGCTAAGCTTGCAAGCCTTGGTTGTACAATTAGCGGTCTTATTGAAGGACATACATTTGAAGGTAGTATTAGCTTTATACCAAATTCAAATAATTATGTTGATCCTGAGCATATGACATTAAATATCAAGGTTACTGATGAAAATGGTGAAGATGTATCTGCTTTATATACTGGTGGTATAGCTGGTTCAATTGCTCTTACTTATCCAAGTATTGAGTATAAGGTTAACGCTCCATCAGGTGTATATCAAGCTGGTCGTAGCCAAGCATTTACAGTTACACCTCTTGATTGTGAGAATGCTAAGGTAAGCTATAGTATAAATGGTACAAGCTATTATTCATATCCGTTTAATTTTGTTAATGCCGGAACATATAAGGTTTACTTTAAGATTAGTGCTGATAAAAAGTCAGATACCTATGGTGTCTATGAGTTTACAATTGAGCAGGCCGATTCGTCTGTTAGAATTGTAACGGATACAACAAATCTTGTATATGATGGACGTTCACATCAGCTTGAATATCGTGTTATTGGCTCAAGTGGTAATGTAGCAGTAAAATATTATAAGCAAGGTAATAGTGTTGAGGCTTATCAACAGTATACTGATGCTGGTAATTGGATTGCTAAGTTTAGAGTTGAGACTGATAAGAACGGTAATTATAAGTCTACAGAATATTCTTATGAATTTAGTGTAGCTAAGCGTCAAATTAAGGTTTCTTATAATGAAGATATTAATTATAATGCTAATATATATGAGAAGAGCTTAAAGCTAACTGATATTGATAATTTAATCGCAGGTGACTTTGTATCGTTAGAGCTTAATACACAAACACCAAATGTTGGAACATATACTTTAAGTAATATGAGGTATTTATGCAATGTTTATACAAAGGGTCTAAGCCTAAGTAAGGACAAGGATGTAACCGAAAATTATGAGATTATATTTGAAAGCGTAACTATAAATATTCTTAAGTGCGATCCAACAATGAAGGTTTCCTTCTTAAGTACAATGTATAATCATGGAAATCCTGTTGCATGTCCAAATAAGACAAATATAATAACTACAGCTAATAATTATGAAATTAAGTATATGCTTAACGAACAAGAGATTACGGATGTAATTAATGTCGGAAGCTACAAGCTAATTATTACATGTCTTGAGGATGAAAATACTAATTATAAGGTATTTGAATACGATTTTGAGGTTACTCCATTCTACCTTGAACCAGCTGTAAGGGCTGACAAGCTTGAATATAATGGTGAAAGCCAAATTCAACAAGTAGTATTAAAGGAAAATCCTGAAAATATTAGCTTCACACAAGAAATCATTTCTAGTGATAAGGATGCTAAGAATGCCGGTATTGTAAGAATTAGAGTTGTACTTGATTCAGATACTCAAAATTATGTCCTTAAGACTGATATTGTAGAATATGAAATCACTAAACGAGATGTCATTTTATCTTATAACAATCCACATGCTAATTGGCATAATGATGAACCTTATAAGGTAGAAATCACTAGCGATAGGATTAAGAATATTGCAAGTACAGATAAAGCAGTAGGTTATTTAGTAACCAATGTCGGTTATCTTGGTGCTTATGGTAATTCTGATATTAACGTTGTTGACTTTGACATCTTAAATAATGGTGTTTCAGTTCTTGATAATTATAATGTTGAGAAGGATTTAAGTATTGTTATTAGATATGAAGCTATTGATATTGATGTTTCTTTAAGAGCAAGCAGTATAAGTAGTGATGCTGATCTAATAATTCCAGCTACAATTGGTGAAAATGGTGAATTCAATATGTCAGCCAGCTATATTGGACGTCTATATGAATTAATTATTACATCAAGCAATTGTAAAAATGCAATTATTAAATTCTATGATGATGAAACTCATGATTATACTAATGATAATGTTTCTATTCTTCACGCTTCTAGTAATCGAATCAAATTTATGGCCTATGCTACAAATTATGAAACATATTATGGTGTGGCGAATATTGAAATAATTAAAGCTATTTTAAGTGCTAAGCTTGAAAATCTAACGAAGGATTTTGATCGTAAGCCGGTAGAGCCTATACTTTCAATTACACCTGAGGGTATTTCTGGTATCAATCCTATCTATTCATATCATTATCAAACTGATGATACTGATTTGAAACTTATGGCACCTACTATGATAGGCTCTTATAAGGTAACAGTTGAGGTTAATTCAACCGACGATTATGAAGGATTTATTATTAAACAAGACTTTACAATCAATAAGAGTGATATGACTAAGCTTGTTGTTCCTGATGAGTATCGAGAAATTGAGTACACAGGATTGCCTGTCGAGCTACCTAGTGTATTAGGATATGTAAATAATCCAACATACACATATAAATTTAGCTATTTTGATGGTAATAGTTATGTTCCATATGATAGTGATGAAAGACCAATTAATGTTGGTTCATATAGTGTTTTAATTACGCTTCTTGGAGTTGATGGAGCATATGATACTGATTCTGTATTGATATACTTTAAGATTGTTCCTCATAAGATCAATGTATCATTTGATCGCAATAAGCTTGCATATAGTGGTAGCATTGAAAGACCAGTAGCAACTGCTTATGGCTACAATAATGAAGAAATTAAGCTTGAATATACGGCAGAGGATTCAATTAATGTTGGTACATATCACATTTCGGTTCGTTCTTTAAATGAAAACTATGAATTGGTTGGTTGCGAGCTTGATTATGAAATTCTTGCGCGTGATTTAATTATAAGTGTAAATGAGGATAGTGTTGTACTTACAAGTAGCGATGCTTGGAAGAAGAAACTCACTGATGCTAATGTATCTAATTTAGCTCGTACCGATAAATTTGAGGGTACAATTACTCTAATTTCTGATGGTATTGGCGAATTTACAAGCCTTGATGATTTCGAAATTGCTATGAATATAACAAGATCAGGTGAGGATGTAACTAGAAATTATAATTTCATTTATGAATTATACGTTCATGTTCGTCAAAAGGCTATTAATTATGAATTATCAGATACATCATATGATTACGATGGTCATGAACATCAAGCAAATCTTAATATTATTACTAGTGATGTTACAGCAAGCTATAGCTATAATGGTATAAGCTATTCTGAAATGCCTAAATTTGTTAATGCTGGAGTTTATAAGATCAAGGTTAAGCTTGAAAGAGAAAACTTTGATACAGCTGAATTCATTATTACATTAACAATTAATAAGATTAATCTTAATATTACAGAGGTTATAGCTAATTCTAAGTCTTACGATGGTGAATATAGAAGTGAATATAGCTCTAATAATAATGTTGGGGCTACAAATATATCTAATACAGTTGCTGCTAAACAAGTAGGAATCATTGTACATAATGATGCTCTTGAAGGTAATACAATTAGATACAATTATCGTTACTTCGACCTTCTAACTAATACTGAATTAACTGAGGCTCCTACAAAGCCTGGACGTTATAAAGTAATTGTTGAGGCTCTTGAGTCTATAAATTATGAGGCTACATCAGCTGAAGCTATCTTTGAAATTACAAAGATTGATGCTTCAATTATTCCATTTGTTCATGAATCTACATATATTGATGAAAATGGTATTTCTCATAAATATACGTACGAGACTAAGGTTGATGGCTTAAATCAGGTTTATGGCTCTGGCTACAATACATTAAGATTTACTCTTCTTACTAATGGTGAGATTACAATTCACTATTATAGTAAGGATAGAACTATTGATTATGGTACAACTAAGCCAGTTAATGCTGGAGATTACATAATGGTAATTAATGCGGCTGAAACTGATGAGTATAATGCGTTTGAAACTGAAACTGAATTTACAATTGAAAAGCGTTCAATCACTATAACAGGTGATGCAAGACATGTTTATGATGGTAATGTATTTACAATTGATGATATTAACGCCTTAAATAATTTAACAATTACATCATCAGGTGCTTTAGTTTCTGGACTTGAAATTAAAGGACGTCTTCAAACAAATGAAGCTGTAGAAGGTACATATTTCTATAATGATCTAATATTAAATAATTTTGATATCTTAAAGGATGGTAACTCAGTACTTGAAAATTACAATATTGTATTTGCTATTGTATTAAGAATCGAAAAGGCTGAAGCTAATGTTGAAATTGCAAATGATACCTATACATATGATGGTAATATTCACGGTCTTGAATTTAATATGTCCGGTATTGTTGGTAATTATTATATTAAGTATTATGTTGGTACTGATGCTGAAGGCAATGAAATTTACTCATCAAGCCTAGCTTATATTAATGCTGGTGTTTATGAGGTTAAGTATCAGATAATCTTTGATAACTATAAGACTTTATCTGGTAGTCATAGCTTAACAATTAATAAGGCTATTCCTACTGTAGAGCTTGCTAATAATAGTACTGAATATACTGGATCTATGATTGGCTATCCTATGATTAATACATTAACTGATGGTAAGATTAGCTATCAATTTGAAGGAATTATGGATAGACCTACAAATGTTGGTACTTATAAGCTTCAAGTAACAGTATCAGAAGGTACAAACTATGTTGAATATAGCTTTGTATTCGATTATGAAATTACAAGAAGAGTTATTAGTGCTACATGGCCTTCTAATTTAACTTATAGCTACAATGGTACTAAGATTATTCCTAACTATACATTGCCAACATTCAAAGAAAGCTTAAATGCTTCACTTGAGCTTGTAGATGGTGATGGTATTAATGCAGGAAGTCATACTTACAGAATTGTAATTGGAAATAGTAATTTTGTTCTTGATGAAGCATCAGTTCAAAGAACTATTACAATTAAACAGGTTTTAGTTGATTATGAAGAATCTAAGACTGTTGAATATCAAGGCAAGAAGCCTGAGCTTAATACTGTAGGCTTAATTTATAGTGATAATTATGAAGCAAGTGTTGGTATTTATAATTTAACTGTAAGTCTAGCTGATAATGTAAATTATGCTTGGTCTGATGATTGCAAAGATTCAACTCGTGATTTTACTCTTGAAATTATAGCTAAAGACATTAATAGTGTAAGAATCATCTGTGTTGATGAGGCTACATATACTGGTAGTGCTATTACACCAAAGCCAGCAATTTCTTATGGTTCTTATAATTTAGTTGAGGGTAAAGATTATACAATTAACTATAAGAATAATGTCAAGGCATATAGTGAAGCAGAAATTATAATTACGGGTATTGGTAACTTTACAGGTGTTGCAACAAAGACATTTACAATTAAGAATTCGCTATTATCATTAAATAGTGACTCTAATTATCAGTTCTTTGAGGCAATATCTAAGACTAATATCAAGGAATCTGATCATACTGCAATTAATGGATATCGCTCATTAATATCTAACATATCATCTAAGACTACTGTTACTGAATTGTTAAGTAACTTCTTAAGTGAACAAGCTTCATATATCAAGGTATACAATAGTAGTAATAGTGTTATAAGTAGTTCAAAATATGACACAACCTATGTTGGTACAGGCTTCCGTATTGTTCTTTACAATGATGCGACAGTCGCAATTGATGTTGTTTATATTGCTGTAAGAGGTGATTTAAACGGTGATGGATTGATTACTATTGCAGATTATTCACTATTAACAAGAGGAGTTCTTAATAATACTTTAGCTAATGAATTCTACCTTGCTGCGGATGTTAACCATGATGGTTATGCATCAGCTGCTGATATGTCAATGTTAATGCTTCATATTAGAGGCACAAAAAATATTGATGATTTAAATAAGAAGCATTAGCTGGATAAAATTAATTAAGGGCTAATATAATAGCTTATTAGTCCTTAATTTGAAATTAAAAAGGAGTATGAATTATAATTTAAATTTGGGATATTTGATATTATATTCAGAAGTTAAAATGGGGTTATATAAAACAGGGGTGTGGTGTGAATCACATTGGGATATTGATTTTATATATTAAAAATTAATTTAGAAATAGAAAAGCACTAAAAACTAAAAAAATGTTTAATATATAAAAAATCTTCTCTTTTTTAGATAAATATGGAAAAAAAGTTACGATAATATTGTTTTTATTTGTAATTTAGTACCAAAAGTTGTAAACTAATAATGGGAAAGTATGTCGAAAAAAGGGAAAACTTAGGAGTTGATTTTATGAAAAGTTATAATACTTGTAATAATAAAAATACACATAGGTGGCTAAGCACCAGAAAAAAGAAGTGGATATTTTCAAGTGTCCTTCTTTTTGCTGCTCTTGTAAGCACTGTATTAGCATTAGTACTTACATTGGGTAGAAGCAACGACAAACCATCTCATGACGGTATAACTACTAAGTTAAGTGAAATATCTAAAAATGAATATTTCACATATGTAATTAAGGATAATACGACTTCTACAAGAAGGTACAATATTCCTCAAACGGAATATGCAGTAATTACGGGATTGTCACAAAGTGCAATAAACGAAATTACTAATAACTCTAATTCTGTCTACAAAGTTGTGTTCCCTAGTGAGATTTATGTAGCTGATTCAACAGGAAATATTAAGAGTTATCCTGTGTGTGAAATAAATACAATGAATTTTGCAAATAATGTCGATGGAGAACCATATAAAAAAGCATCAATGCTTTATAGTTCATTTTCATGGGCTAAGTCAGAAAAAGGTCTAAAAGAAGTTGGTAATAGTGATGCTGCAACAAAGATAGTTGATGGTTCTACTTATCCAGATAAAATCACAGAGATTGTTGTTCAGGATTCAGTTCAATATATTGCTGAGGGTTCATTCCATGGACTTGATCACCTTGAGAGCGTAACATTACCATTTATTGGTACAGAAAGAGGAAATTTAGCTTCTGGTTCAGGTGTGGCGGCATTTGATGGTTATCTATCTGCCTTTGGTGCTGTTTTTGGCCACGGAAATCAGGTACATGGTAATTCCTCATCAGAATATTTCCCTGTAACAGATGCAAGACATATTTCATATTTAGATGCAAATGGAAAAATTCTAGATCTTAATGATCAAAAGGGCTTTAAGAATAACGGCGCTTATTATTTGAACAATACATATTATTCTTGGTATAATAATGAAGCTGATATAAACGCGCAAACAAATCTTAATATGCCTGCAGATTTGAAAAACATTAAGATTACAACTGAAATATCAGTGGCTAATCATGCCTTCTTTAACTTATTTAATGTAGAAAATATTAGTGTTGGTTTTCAAGCGGCTTCATCAAGCTTAACGGATGCTAATGTTATTGGCGAATATGCTTTTGCAAAGTGCGTTAGACTCGTACATGCTACTCTTCCTGGAAGTGTTAGCGACATTAGTACAACATCAGCTGTTAAGGTTGGTACATTTAACGAATGCTATAAATTAAAAACAGTTCAATTTCCTAAAAATTTGAAGGAAATTAGTGATTCAATGTTCTATCGTTGCTACGAACTTGAGTCTCTTCAACTACCTAATGGCGTTGAAAAAATTGGCGACCATGCGTTTGATGAATGTAAGAGCTTGAGCTCACTTTATCCTGCAAATGGCAAGGCAGAAGCGGAGACAATGCGTCTTCCTGAAACAATTAAATCAATTGGTACTTCAGCGTTTAGAGCATGTGCATCATTTAAGACTGTTGTAGTTCCTAACCAGACTAGATCAATTGGTCAATATGCATTTGATAGCTGTACATCTCTTACAACCCTAACAATTCCATTTATTGGCTCAAGAGCAGGAACAACAGGTAGTGAGGAAGCTTTATTTGGTTGGATTTTTGGTCGAACAACTGATCAAACTTCAACATCATCTGGTACAACTAGCGTTAAACAAAATATTACTGGCTCACAAACTGATACAGATCAGAATAATATTTTCACTTATTATATTCCAACTACTTTAAAGAATCTATTTATTCTTAATGAAACAGTAGTTGCTCCGGGATCATTAATGAATGTGACTACGCTTGAAACCTTATCAATTCAATACCCATCTTTAAGTGATACTAAGATGAGAATTGCCGAAGGTGCTTTGTCAGGCTGTGGTAATATTAAGAACTTAACTATTCCATTTGTTGGTGAGTATGATTGGGTTGTTGGCGAATCAAAATGCAAAAATGCTACATTAGGTTGGATTTTTGGTACTGAAGCATATACTGGTTCATATGCTGTAGATGCTTATATTGAAAATCATGAAGCTCACGATCCATGGCAAATACCTACTTCCTTAAAAAAGGTACAACTAGAGCATCAAACCTATTTGCCATCATATTCCTTCTATAAAACAAATAAAATTGAAGAAATTGTTATAGGCAAAAGCACAATAAGATCTGAGGCCTCTGCATTCTTTGATGTTATTTCATTAAAGCGTCTTGAGCTTCCATTTGTAGGTGATAGAAGAACTGCAACAATAGAAAATAACTATTACGAATGGGGTCCATATAGATCATATAGATGTAGTTTGTATTGGAATTTTACTTCAAATTCTAGTACTGGAAATTACTTAAATGATGCAAATTATTTTTATCAGCGTTATATTCCAGAGTCATTAGAAGAGGTAACAATTACTGATGATACTTATTTTTTGGCATCTGGCTTCCAAGGCTTTAAATCTCTAAAGAAAATAAGCATTAAAACTGGTGAAAACGAGATTACTGGTATTGAGGGCGGCTTATTCCATGGATGTAGTAGTCTAGAAACATTAGAAATACCATATATTGGTTCGGATAAAAATACAGATCGCGTTGATTCTTGGCAGCATACAATACATTATTTCTTTGGTACTACAGAATATGATGGAACATATAAGGCTGATTTATATAACAATACTTGGTATATTCCAAAGACATTAAGCAGTATTACAATTGAGGACAATATTAATTGTATTCCTGCTTATGCGTTCTATAAATTATCATCTGTTAATTCAATTTCAACAGATGCTCAAATTTCTTCAATATCTACTGGTTCATTTGGTTATTGTACAAATCTTACAATTTTGAAGATGGACAATGCTTCTTATTCAAATGTTGCAGATTATGCATTTATAAACGATTATTCATTAGGTGAAACGAATAAGTTCTTACCTAATACAGTTAGAACTATTGGTGATTATGCTTTATCAGGTACTGCAATAACTACTATTTCTGACAATAATGTAGATTTAAAGAAGAAGATTACCTCATTAGGTACAGGAGCTTTAGCAAAATGTCAAAATATTGCAAGCTTTAATTTTGATGACTATATTAGCTTGACAAGCGTAGGTTCATATTTGTTCTCTGGCTGTAAAAACTTATCTGATGTCAAATTAAATAGGTTTTTAACTAATTATATGTTCCAGGACTGTATAAGCCTTAGCGATATAAATCTAATAAAAGTTATTGATAACCTTCCAGATTCATCTACTAAAGGAGTAACAATTCCCGATGGATTATTTGATGGCTGTGTAAGCCTTAATGATGCTGATTATAAGTCTGGTAAAGGCTTAATTATTGGTGATGTAAGTAATAGTAATGCAAATGTAAATACTATTGGCGAGTATGCATTTAGAGGCTGTGTTTCATTAACTCATTTAGACTTACCTAATAAATTATTAGAAATTAGAGATGGTGCATTCCAAAATTGTACTATGCTTAAGATGCTAAGAATTCCAAGAGATTGTTATATCATGAATGAAGGAACAAATAAGACCACTGGTGAGGATTACCTTAATACCGGTATCTTCTATGGTTGTAATTCTGATTTCTATCTTGAGGTTTATCCTGACGAAAACCAATGGCCTTCAACATGGGGCTACAATTGGAATTGCTATTTCCCAGTTAATGTTATTGGTGGATCATCAGCAGAAATTTTTACATATGAGTATGACTCTAATTTAAGAGGATATATTATCACAGGATTAAATTTTGAAAAAAATACATTTGTAACAAGACAAGGCTCTTATCTTGAATATCTTTTAAGTGATACTATAACCTTCCCTGCAACCTATATGGGACTTCCAGTATATGGTATTAAAGATAATGCTTTTGCAGATAATGGTACAAATGGTCAAAATAATCCACAGGATGCATTTTCTCAGGTCGACCGATTTATTCTAGGTGCAAACTTTACACAGCTTGGTAGTGATTCTTTAACTTTTGAAAAAGTAGACCCTGCAACGGGTGCAACAACAGGCGTTCAAAGGACTGTATATATATTCTCACAAAAGACTAGTGCTCAGTCTGCAGCAGAACCATTATTACATGCAGGTGCTGAAAGTACATTTTCAAATCGTGCAATGACTTTTTATAAGGAGGCTTGGAAGTTTGTAGGTACAAGACCTGTCATATTATTAGATGCATTATCAATTAAATTTGAAAATGATTCTTATATGTATGCGCTTGGTAAGCAAATAATTCCAGAAATTGTAGATATATCGGCTAAAGGTAGTACTTCATCTGGAGTGGCTACAAGTGCTATTAGATATTCTAATGAAGAATTAATTGTTGCGAATGGTGAAGATTATATAAAAAATATTTTCTATGATTTTACGCCAGGCGTTGGATATCAAAACTTAAATCTTAAAAACATTAATATCCAATATTCTAACAATGTTAATGTTGGTAAAGGTCTTGTATCTTTATCATCAAATTGTGCTGACCTTTTTGGTACAAAGAAAATTTACTTTGATATAACACCAATAGAAATCGACTTATTTACCGAAAGTGATGATTCTGATACATTGTTTAAAAAATATGGTGTCGATGCTAGTAATGAACCACTGTATAAAAATGCGTATAATTTGTTTTTAAATTTGTATTATATGTATTATTCGACATATGGCGATAAGATTCCACAGGCAGAAATTAAAAATGATTCTTTCCTATCTACATTCTTTGCAAAGTATGCAAATATTACCTATGGTAATGTATGGACTCATAGTAACTGGGAGCTTGGTAGCTCTGTACTAAATATTCCAGAAGGCTATAGAATGACGGGTGTTTTAACAACATCTTCTAATAATCGTGGTATTTATTTATCTTATAAGACAGAAAAATATGGCGATTTAAGTACATTTACGGGTAGTGTGGGCGGTTTCACATGGCTTGAGTCACCTCATATTTATAATGCTAAGGGTGAGGATGTGGCGGTGGTGGCAGCGGGAGCCTATGCCCCCACGTCTATGTTT
>ERZ780070.84-NODE-84-length-44543-cov-9.254406_pt1 | contig 44543 bp, 64 predicted proteins | sample MGYA00511577_ERZ780070 | MGnify/ENA primary metagenome ERZ780070 (study PRJEB29588, sample SAMEA2162530) | human gut metagenome | biome: human gut; feature: human-associated habitat; material: faeces | place: Denmark | collected 2008/2010 ...
AGCATTAAAGTACAATTAAAGATTAGTAAAGCTCCTTTAAAGCTCTATTAAAAGTATAAAAGACTTGTAAAGGCCTATTAATAGATATTAAAGGTTATATAATATATATTATATATAATTATTAATAATAATATATTTAAATATACTATTAAAGGTTTTAAAGTAACTTAATACTGTTAAAGATTGTTAAAGGCTATTAATATCTATTAAAGGTTTTAAAGGGTTTGTTAAGATTTTGTTTAGGACTTATTAGGACTTATTAGGACTTTATAGGACTTAAAAGGTTTTAAGGGGGTACACAGGGGGTTTAAGGGGTCTATAATACTTCATAATACGTCTCAAAAATTTCTCATAAAAACCTAAGCAGTTTACAAAGGACCTATATAAATCCATTTAAAGGCTCTTTTTAAGCCCATACAGAGCAATCTTTATATTCTCTGGTGTAACTTATCATCTGTGTCTCTAAATCCCTCTGTATGAGTCTAAAATAACCCCTTGACATTTTCTTATAAATGTGCTATAATACTTCTATAAAGGGAGTTTTATAAAATGAAATGGAATGATGTTAGAAAAACTAATAAATATATCCTCTGGAGTTCCTTTGCAGACCTTCCAGAGACTTCTGTAACAAATTATAAACCTACTTGGACAATTGAAGAAGAGGACCATGATGGTCTTTATAGCTTTCATAAATGGTTTTTAATGTTTTATAAGGACCCTACTGAAGTAGAATTTGTAAAGAACTGCTTTGAAGGTGACTTTAGACACTGGGAAGCTTTTAAAAAGGCTAAATACATTAGAGATTTATATGTAAGATACAAGAAAGAAGCTGAACAAAGGCTTTTAGCAGACACTATGAATAAAATTATTACTATTGCTATGGATACAGATAATAAATCTTGTATGAGTGCTCTTAAATATCTTGCAGATAGAGGCTCTAAAATCCTTGGTGATGCTCCTGATAAAGGAGGAAGACCTAAAAAATCTGATATAGAGGCTGCTGCTAGAGATTTAGCAAGAGAAGATAAAGAACTTTTAAAAGATTGGGAAAGAATAAATGGATAAACCTACAACTCTTTCTCAAATTCGTCAATTAGCTGAGAAGGATTTTATAACTTTTGTTAAATTGGTAGCTCCTTATAATGTTATGGGTAGTTGCCATGAAGATATGTGTAAGTTTATCCAAGATAAAAGTAAAAGACCTTATAAACTTGTAATATATCCTCGTGGTCATAGAAAAAGTTTTTATGCTGCTGCATTTGCTGCTTGGGAAATTATTAAAGACCCCTCAATATCTATTGTATATCTCTCTGCCACAAGCCCTTTAGCAGAACAACAGCTTAGAATTATCAAAAATATTCTTGAATCTAAGATAGTTAGCAAGTATTGGCCTGATTTAATACTTGAAGACGAAGGTAAAAGGGAAAAATGGACTACTACTGAAATCTGTGTAGACCATCCTAAGCGTAAACAAGAAGGTACAAGAGATAGTACAGTAAAAACTGGTGGACTTACAACAAACATTACAGGTTCTCATGCAGATTTAATCATTCTTGACGATATGGTTGTACCTCAGAATAACAATGAAATAGGTAGAAGGGCTGTTATGGAACAATACAGCCAATTACAATCTATTCTTAATCCTGGTGGAAGAATATTAGCAGTAGGTACGAGATACCATCCTAAAGATTTGTATGCTACTATGCAAGAGACCTATCAAGATATCTATAATAATGAAGGTGAATTAATAGGTAAAGAACCTCAATGGGATATTCTTCAAAGAGTTGTAGAAGTTGATGGTGAATTCTTATGGCCTAGAACAAAACGTAAAGATGGTAAGTATTATGGCTTTGATATGGGAGAGCTTGCAAGAATTAAAGCAGGTTATCTAGATACTTCTCAATTCTATGCACAGTACTATAATGACCCTAATGATGAAGGTAATGCTTTAATTACACAAGATATGTTTATGTATTATAATAGAGAGCATCTTGTGTGTAGAGCTGGTGTGTATTATTTAAAAGATAGATTATTAAATATTTATGGTGCAATAGACTTTGCGTATTCTATGCAGAATCGTGCAGACTCTTCTTGTATCGCTGTAATAGGAATCGATAGTGATAACAATAGATATATTGTAGATATTGATAGATTTAAAACAGATAGAATACAAGAGTACTATAATCATATTATAGCATTACATGAAAAATATAATTTTAAAAAGCTTAGAGCAGAAGTTACAGTAGCACAACAAGTAATTGTTACAGCTTTAAAAGATAAGTTAGCAGAGAACTCTATAAGACTTGCAATAGAAGATTATAGACCTATGACTAAAAAAGAAGAAAGAATGTTAGCAATACTTCGACCTTTATATGAAGATAGAAAAGTCTTTCATTATAAAGGAGGTAACTGTGAATTATTAGAGGAAGAATTAAAACAAATTAAACCAGCACATGATGATATTAAGAACGCTGTAGCAGATGCTTTATCAATTGCTGTAGCTCCTAAATATAGAACATATCATAAACCACAAACTATAAAAGTTATGAGCCGCTTTGGAGGAATTTAATGGGCAATACATTTGAAATAAAAGTTATTCAAGAACCTGATGGGTTAGCTTCTGCTATCTCTGAAAAGTTCATTATGTGGGAGAATGCTAAAGCAGATTGGTACAAGTCAGCAAGAGAAACTTTAGAAAATATATACGCAACAAGTACTCATGATATTTATAATCAGACTAGAGAATTTGATAACTCTACACATATTCCGAAGATTGCACAGATTCGCGATATGCTTGTAACATATTATTTAGATGCTATGTTCTCTTTGCCAGATTTTGTAGATTGGATTCCTTATGATTCATCTAGTACTAGTGCAGAAACTAAAGAGACTCTTAAAAGCTTGATGAGACAAATGCTTAGTGACTCTAATTTTAAGCCTACTATTAGACAGATTGTAGAAGATTATGTAGATTATGGTAATGCTTTTGCTACTTCTGTGTTAGTCAATCAAACTTTAAGAGGAGCAGATAATAAAACTTCAATAATCTACAATGGTCCTAAAGCAGTTCGTATTGACCCTATGAGTATTTTCTTTGACCCGTTTGCAGTAGACTTTGCTAGTTCTCCTAAGATTATTCGTAATATCACAACTTTAGGAGAGCTTATTAAAAATTCTGAAGACATGCCTGAAGATTCTAATATGTATAAGAAAGCTCTCAATAAAGCTATTAAGAAACGTTCTCAGATTCGCAATAGGCTTTCTCAAGGGCAGCAAGAAGTTATTGAAGATGATATCTGTAACATTGCTGGCTTAGGCTCTTGGAGTGCTTATTATAATTCAGATATTGTAGAGATACTTACTTTTTATGGAGACCTCTATGATATTGCAACTAATAAGCTTTACAAGAATTCTCGTATTGTAATTATGGATAGGTCTTTTGTATTGCTTAATGAGCCTATTAAAGACTTTGGATTTAGCAGCAATATCTTTAAAGCAGGATGGAGAGATAGAAAGAATCTTCTTTGGAGTATGTCTCCCTTAGAGAATATTAAAGGTATGCAGTTTATGGTAGACTTTCTTGAAAACAAGAGAGCAGATATCTTTAACTTTATTAGTAATCCTATCTTTGTTTCCTATGGTGACGTAGAGATGCCAGAGTATCCTTATCCTGGTTGTCATATTGGATTGGATAATGATTCTAAATTAGAAATGTTAAGACCTGATGCCACTGCTTTACAAGCTGATTTATATATTGATAGATATCAGACACAGATGGAAGAGATGGCAGGAACTCCTAGAGAAGCTATGGGATTTAGAACACCTGGAGAAAAGACAGCCTTTGAAGTATCTCAGCTTAATACAGCTGCAAGCAGACTCTTTAATGATAAGACTCATAAGTTTGAAGAAGAAATGCTTGAGCCTTTATTGACTTTAATGATGCGCATGTATTTATCAGATGGAGCTCGTGTAGTTAAGATAAGAAGTGTTAATGATATGGGTGTTACTATCTTTAAAGATGTAAATGTAAAAGATTTGTCAGCTAATGGTAAGTTTGTTGCTACAGGTTCTTCTACATATACTGAAAAAGCTAGAATAGCACAGACGCTTTTACAATTAAGCAATACACAATTCTTTAGTGATTCTTTAGTATATAATTATTTTGACCCTAAAGAATTAGCAGATATCTTAGTATATTCTACAGGTCTTGATAAGTTTTCTAAACTAATTAAACCTAATGCTCGTGTAGATGCTGAATTAGATATGCGTAAAGCTGCAGAGTATAATCAGCAGCAATTAGAAGAAACTCAAATAAGAGGTGTTTTAAATGCTGAACAAGCTTCTATGTAATGTTAGTCAAGAAGAAAAAGAAAAGTATAAAGAACTTTGTAAAGTTTCTAAACCTCTTTTTGATAAGCTTGAAGAGATTATAAACAAAGAACTTGCAAAGAATGATAAGATTTCTGAGAAAGATTTTGATTGTCCTTCTTGGGCTTTAAAGAGAGCTTATAAAGATGGTTATAAAAAAGGCTTGACATTTCTTAAAGAATGTGGTATAATATAGGTGAAATAAGAATATGGAGATTTTATTATGACCAACGAAGCGACTACTTCTACGGACAATGTTGATAACAACGCAGCCACTACTACGATTGTTGTCGGAGAGCATTCTGCTTATAAAGATGTTGATGCTCTAGTAAAAGCTAAAGCAGAAGCAAACGACTTTATTCTTAAGCTTAAAGAAGAAAATAAAGAACTTAAGAAGCAAGTCGAAGAGCTTTTGAATAAATCTAAAATTACTGAAGAGCTGAAACATATTAGGGAGAATACACAAATGGATATGGAGAATACTAACACTCCTTTACCGGAAGATGCTATTAAACAGATAGCTCTCAAAGCTTTGCAGGAATCTACAGAAAAAGAGAAAGAGCTTAGCAACTTAGCTAGTTGTAAAGAAGCTGTTTCAAAAGTTTCACAGGATGTAGAGCTTGCAATAAAGAATAAAGCTAATGAACTTGGCGTTAGTGAAGAATACTTAATAGGTATTGCTAAGACGAGCCCTAAAGCTTTTAAAAGTATGTTTGGTATTAAAGAAAATGTTTCCTATGACTCTATAAACTTTTTGCAATCTACCAGACAAATTGAAAACGATTCTGAAAGTGATGAAGCAACAGCTTTCTTTAAAAATCCTTCTGCTATAAAAAATCCTAGAACAGTAGCAGAGTTTATTAATAAAGCTATTAAGAATCCTTCTATCCTTTCAAAATATAATCATTGGTAAATTAAAAGGAGAATATTTAAATGGCTGATTTAAACGGCATTAATACTCGTGACCAGGCAGCCGCCATTAAAGCTATTGTGTACTCTGGTGCTCTTCGTGAAGCATTGGAACCGGAACTTGTCGCGATGAATTACGTAGATGTTATCAGTTCTTTTCCTGATGGCGATAAATGGCAGGATGTAGAAATTGGTAATGCAACTATTTCAGATTATCATGAAGGTGAAGAGATTGATTATAAAGGTCTCGAAATCGGTACTCGTGATTTTGAAATCAATGAATACGTCAATAGTGGTCACTATGTAACTGCTAAATTTGCGCAGGATGCTTATCTGGCTTCTCAGATTATGAGCAAAATTCCTGGACTGGAAGCTCGCGCTATTTACGCAGATTTGGAACAGAAGATTTTGGCTCTGGCAAATAAACAGACTATTGATGATGCTAACAAAGTAAACGGTATGTCCCATCGTTTTGTAGCAGGTGATGCTGAATCTGGTTGGGGTGTTCTGACACCGGAAGACTTTGCGTATGCTTCTGTAGCTTTAAATAAAGTAGGCTACACAGGTCCTCGTATTGCTATTATTCCGTCTTATCAAGAATACAAAATTGTATCCAATCCGCGGATTAAAGCTTCTTTGCAGTTCAATCCGAAATTTGAAGGCATTGTTCGTGAAGGTGTAAGCTCTGGTATGAAGTTTAGTTTCCAGATTTATGGCTGGGATGTTTATACTTCTGAGTATCTGCCGCAGGTTTCTGGTGAGACTTCTCTGAAAGATAGAGAAGGTGCTAAATCTTTCACTGCCTTGAACAATTGCGGTGAAGCTGTTCTGTTTACGAATATCCCGGATAGACGTCCGTTCCGTATGGCTTGGAGACAGATGCCGAAGTTTGAAGGTAAATGGAATATGGACAAACAGCGTGAGGAATATGTAACTGTTGCTCGCTATGGTCTGGATATTGGTGATAAAGAAAACCTTGTAGTTATCCTTTGCGCTGATACCGATTCTACCATTACCCCGAGTGCGTAAGGAGGAAATGAATAATGTCTAATAATGAATACTTGTCTAGCTTTGGTGTAGTCCGTCAGTATGGTCGTGGAGAAGGTCGCGATGAACTGTACGAGGCTTCTGCTAAACCTGCACTGGGTGCGCACAATTGCATTGAAGTTGTTGTAGATTCTAAAGGACCTACTCCGAACTTCGACGGTAAATATCATCGTGATGGTGCTAAGATTCCGGCAGGTGCTACTGTAGTTGGTGGTTATCTGATTGTTGAAGCTAAAGGCTCTGCTGCTAATGTTAAACTGGACCTCGTTAAAAAAGATGGTACAGATGCTAAAGCGTTGTTGGCAACTGTTGCAGCTCCAGCAGATAATTCTGCTAATGCTTTTGATGGTGCTGCTGTAGGCACTGTAATGGCTGAAGATAGATATCTGAAAGTCGGAGGTACTACTACTGGATTGGTCGCTAAGGCTATCGTAGAATTTATTTAATTAAATCTATTAAGGGGGTGTCTTCGGATGCCCCCTTTGTATCTTAAAGGAATTAAATATGACTGTTTCAGATATTCAACACAGTGAGCTTCCAGATAATTTATTACATGAGCCGAAAGGTGCTTCTACAGCTACTGCAAACTCTGTGTATTTTGCAAACGGCTCTGGCTCTGGTAGCTTTAGAAAGATTCAATTACCTGATGTAGAATTCACAAGAAGCTCTGTGAATAACTTAACAAATCAAATTACCGATGTTATAGAGAACACCGATGTTATAGAGAACATTAATAATGTTATTACTATTGATGGTTTAGGACTTACAAAGATTACAGATGGTACTATGGAGGATGTTCCTTATTCTGCAGAAGTACCTATTTCTTTTACTGATAATCTTAATAAAAACTTTGCGGAACTATTTGCTTTATATAATAATCTTGTAACAATTCATAATAGTATTAAGAAAAATATTAATGAAGCTACTAAAAAAATCAATGAAACTTTAACTGCTTTAAAAGAATCTGGAGTAATTAATAATGTCTAAGCTGCCTATAAAAAGATTAGATAGCACTACTGAAAATGATACAGCAGCTACTGCATTAATCAATGATAACTTTAAAGCTGTACAAGATGCTATAGAAAATACTTTATCAAGAGATGGTACTGTTCCTAATTATATGGATGCAGACCTTGATATGAACTCTTATAGAATTATAAATACTGCAGACCCTAAAGAAGATACAGACCTTATCAATTTAAAGTACTTTAAAGAGCAAGTAGGTAACGCAGCAGAGTATTCTCAACAAGCTGAGCAGGCTGCTACAAGAGCTCAAAGGTCTGCAGAGAATGCTCAACAGTTAGCTGCTGCTGCATCAAGGTCTGCGCAAGAAGCTGCTCAATCTGTAAAAGATGCTGTTGAAGCTGCTGCTGATGAAAATGTTGTAGCTGTAGGTACGGACCTTAGATTAGGAAGCAATAGTGAAATTAGAAAAGCTAATGCTAATAAAGCTAACATTGATACTGTAGCAGGCTCTATAGCTAACGTAAATACTGCTGCTACAAATATAAATAATATTAATAATGTAGCTGCTAATAAAGCTAACATTGATACTGTAGCAGGTGCTATTGAAGATGTGCATATGGTCTCTGCTAATATTGAAGATGTTAAAACAGTTTCTACAGATATTACAGAGGTTATGGATGTAGCTGCTGATATAACCAATGTAAATACTGTAGCAGGTTCCATTGGTAATGTAAATAAAGTAGGCAATGATATAACCAATGTAAATACTGCTGCTACAAATATTAATAATATCAATGCAGTAGCTGCTAATAAAACAAATATAGATACTGTAGCTACTAATATCGATGATGTTAAAGCTGCTGTAGTATCTGCTGCTAATGCTAAAGAATCTGAAGAGAATGCTAAAGAATCTGAAGAGAATGCTAAAATATGGACTGAAGGAACTGACCAAGAAGTAGCAGAAATAGGCGGTGTTCACTCTGCAAAAGGTTGGGCAAACTTAGCAGGTTCTATTGTTTCTCTTGATGAAGCTACTGAAACTACCCCTGGTATTATTCGTATCGCTACACAAGAAGAAGCTGATGCAGGTATGAATAATACTGCTGCAATAACACCTTCAAAGTTAGTTAAAGGTCTTGCAGATTATGTAGGTAAAGGAAATGTTTTAGGTTTCAATGGAACTCTTGAAGGAGATACTTTGACCTTTGAACCTGATATTTCTTCTTATACTCTAAAGAATGATTATGATTATGAGATAGACCTTTTATTTCAAGCTGCTGGTGTTCTTCCTGATGCTACTAAAGTTGTAATTAAGAATGGTGCGGATACTATTAATATTGTTAACGTTAAGCACAGTGATTATAGTCAGCCTATTACTTATGGAGAACTTAAACAGGTCTGTAGATATGATGAGAATATTGGTTGGCGTTGGATATTTAATGCACGTTATAAATCTGTAGATTCTATTAAAGCTTTTATTATGCCTTCAACAGTTGTTAATGTTGCAGGTGATGCTGTATATGATAAGATTCAAGATTATATTGTAAAGAATCCTAATTTAATTCAATACGAATCTAGCTCAAGTTCTATTAAATTGAAAAAAGGTTCTACTCTTATCTTTCCTAATGGAGTTAATTGGGATGAAGTAAAGATTACTACAGATATTACGCGGACTGTTGTTCCAGACCATGAGCAGATACTGTTTACAGACGGTACAAGTATTTACTATATTGATGCCGGTCAAGTATTTGCTCAGACTTCTGCTCCTTCTGGTTATCAGATGATGCTGTGGTATGATACTTCTGCAAATATAATTAAATACTCAGGAGATAGCGGAGCTTCTTGGGAAGGTAAATATGCTCTGCCGATAGCTATTGCAGACTCTACAGGTATTAAGCACTGCTTCTGCAATGCTATGGGATACTTGGCAGGAACTTTTTGGGTTGCTGATGGTCTTGCACTATTAATGCCGAATGGTAAGAATGACGATGGTTCTTATAAGAACTTTCAATATACCTTTAGTAAACCTAAAACAGTAACTTATACAGATACTTTTGAAGGCTATCTGTTTGTAGACCAATATGGTAATTTCTCAAGAGCTACCGATTATACTGTTACAAAAGATAATAAGATTCTTATAAGTGGTTCTGAAAAAGTTGTTTGTCCTCTTGGTAAATTCAAAATAACTTCAGGAAGAATCGATTACTTTGAACAAAGAAATATTTTAAAGTTAGCTACTGAAGAAGATTTAACAGCTTTAAATAATACAGTACAGACTGAGATACAACCTAAGATAGATGAATTGAGTACCAAAATAAATAATGTCTCTTCTTCTTTAACAAATTCTATTAATAATAAAATTATAGTAGTAAGTACTGTACCAGACCCTGCAAGAGCTAATACTTTATACTGTATACCGGAGTAGCTTTATGACTTTGTATTTTGGAACTTCTAAGATAAAAGATAGAGGGGCTAATTCAGGGCTTTTCTACGCTGGTAAAGTTATAAAAAACAGTTCTGTAGTAGGTGGACATGATAAGCACTTCTCTATTCCTAACAAGATTACTTTAGATGATAATGGATATTTTGCTACTTATAATGACGGCACACAAGAAGCATGGCGTATTTCTATAAAGTTCCAACTGAGTAATGTTAATGCTGACCAAAGGCTGTTTGGCGTTGTTGCGACACCCCCTCCGGGCGTTGTTATTGGCGTGTTGAATGGAAAGCTTAATTATTGGCTGTCTTCAGACGGAGTAAACTGGGATATTGCATCAAGAGCAGTAGGTCTTAACACATTAACAGCTAATACAATCTATACATTGCACTTTAAAAGATTAAAAAACACATCTGGTAATTACTTTTATCAATGCATGCTTCGTTCTTCTGTAGATAATGCTTTTGTGCAAGATATATATATTGATAATGCAACACCAATTAAGTCAGGCTTTTATTATAACCTCGGTAGAGATGGGGGTATATTCACAGAAAATGCTACATTCTATTTAGATAGTGATACATATATTACTAAAGGAAACTCCAGAGGTCGTGAAACAAGACTTTGGAGTGCTACATTAGAAGGGGTGGTTCCTGTAACAGGGGCTAAGACAGCGTATACAGGCTTCTGTTATATACCTGTAGGTAATGTTAATATTGTAAATAGAACTATAAAAAATTTTTCCGATAACTCTTATGTCTACACAAATGCTATTAAAACCTTACACACTGCATCAACTTGGGATTTAATTGTAAAAGTTCGTACAAGTTCTGATGTATCTTCACAACAATATGTTATAGCTGGCTCAGGTACTACTGCAAGAGACTTTGTAATATTTTTACAAAATAATAAATTAACTTGGCAAATGTCTTCTAATGGGACTTCTTATGACATTGTAAATAAAAATAGTTCTTTAACAGTTTATCCAAATATAGTTTATTATTTTAGAATACAATTTACAGGCTCTGCTTATGCTTTGTATTATTCTACGAACGGTGGAAGAACTTTTACTCAAGTTGATAGAATTGAAAGCACTGCAAAAGTTGTAGCAAATACTACTCATACAATAGGAGGTATTCCGGGTAGTACAGATTGGTATTGGCGAGGCAATATATATGTTGATGATAACATTACCTGGTGTAAAGTTGATGGACAAATTGTTTGGGATATTAATACTTCTGAAGTACAGAAGGTTTATAATCTTCAAAGCTACACACCCGGACAGTCTCTTGGAAAAATTGCCAACCCGCAGGATGCTGCCAATCAATGGTTCTATGTAGATGTTTATAGACCTGGAGTATATAAGCTCGGTTTAGTTGGTGGAGGTAATACGACAAACTGGTGTTATATCGGCTGTAACTATCCCGGCTCTGCGGCCGGATTTATCGGCAAGATGTATTTTAATACCAAATGTCATCTGCGTGTCGGTGTCGGGCTGCAAGACCAGCCGAGCCGTTTGCAGGTGGCAAGCTGGGAGGATACGAATACTTGGTATGACTTGGTTGTATGTGAAGCAGGTACTGACGCTTCAGGAGGTGCCGGCCGCGGCGGTTACATTACCGTCAATCGAGACTCGACGTTTAACAATTATTTTGACATCGAGCTTGAAACAAAAGGAAATAACGGTTCTAACTCTGGATATCCTGCATCAGTCTATGGAGGGTATGGCACAAAAGATGTTAATGGTTATGGAGAACTCGTTTATATAAGGGAGAATCAATAATGATAACAGCTTTTGATTTAATTGTTAAGTACACCCCCTTCTATTATTATGCTACTCCTTGCCTTAATGGAAATTATTATATAGGGTACTGGATGGATGCTTATAAAGACGGTACCAAAGTTAAGAAAGATGATACAATCTCTGAGCAAGATGCACAAGAACTTCTTAAGTTTTATCTAAATAAAATAGAATTACCGGAAGGTTCTTGGACAGATAATCAAAAAGAAGCTTTAAAGTCTTTGATATATTATATGCAGTTTGCTTGGGATGAATCAGAAATAAAGAAGGCTATTGATAAAAAAGATTATTTATCTGTAAGAGAAGAATGGGAAAAGCTTAGAGATACTGAAGTGTTTGAAAACAATAAGCCTTGGAAACAAGAAGAGATAAATTTGTTTTTCGGAGAGTAGTATGCAACCTGAAGTAAACTTAGCAATAGCTATGAAGATTGCAAGAAGTATGGTAAAGCCTTGGCAGGTAGCCTGTTGTGTTATCAGCTTTCTTTTTGCAGTTCATCTATTCCTTGTTTACTTTGATAGAGCAGACCTTTAAGCAATTGCAGAAGCAGAGAATGTTACTGCTACAACTTTAACAACCTCTACAAGTATTAAGGAATAATAAATGGGAAAAATTAAAGTGAAAGCTAAAGCTAAAGGAAATAAATTAGCTCTTTCAAAAATAAAAAGAATGTCTGCAAAGATAAAATTAAAAGGTTAATTATTTATATGTGGAAGACAGATAGAACATTTATTAAAGAATTATTAACAGAGTCTAGTAAAGATACTGTTAGGTCTTTAATTAAATACTTGACCTTCCAGAATTATTAGAAAGAACTTTAACAGAAATTTATGTTGATGGTTTAAAGATTAAAGAGGTCTCTTATAACCACAATGTAGATGAAAGAACTATAAAGAGATATCATTCAAAGGCTCTCGACATTGCTGAAGCAACTGTTAAAGCTAAGATTAAAATGTCACTTTAATGTCCTTTCATAGACATTTATAAACTTGTGTATTTATGTTATAATGCTTATGTAAGGTAGCAATGAAGCTATCTACATTTAGGAGAAAAACATTATGATGATTAAAACACAAGATGGTGAGAAGAATGTAGCTTCAAAAGGTTTGGGAGGAGCTGCACTTGGTCTTGCTATTCCGGGTACTGTGGCTCTGGTAAATCAGTTAGCCGGTGGTGCTTGGGGATTAGGCCGTGCTTATAGTGGCAATAACGGCTGTGGTTGTGGCGAAGTAACTCATGATACTCGAGTAATCAGTGCTCTTGAATCTGAACTGGCTCGTGTTAATTCTGAGCGTTATGCTGATATGATTGGTATTAATACTTATAAAGAAGCTATTGCTTTGTCTAATAAGAACGATGATAAGATTAATGCTAATTATAAAGAACTGGCACAGTTTATTGCAAGTCTTGATAAACAGATTGCAGTAGATAAAGAGGTTACTAATTGTAACTTTAAGTTCTTGGACAGCAAAATAGATAATAGAGCTAGAGAACTCTATGAATATGTCAATGGACATTTCGTACCTGGCAAATTGATTATGCCGAAGTCTAGTATCTGCCCTGAGCCTTTGTCTGGCTGCACGCCTGTAACTTTCCCGGCTCAAGTCGTTACAACTTCTTCTGCTCCGACTTCAGGTGAAGTTTCCTTAAATACTACTCGTGTTAGTAAATAAGGAGAAATGAGATGTTGGACGGTATGAAAACTTTAGAGACTCTCAAACAAATGGTTGATAATCCACAACAAAATTATTGGAATAGATTAAAAGACTCTACTGATAAAATGGACACTGCTCAAGTTTCTTGGGTCATGTCACAAGATTCAGTAAAGAAAGTATATGAGGATATGATGGAGTCTTTTAATAGTTTCTTGTTTGAAAAGTTTAAGGAGGACTTCTCTGCCGTCCCAGCATTTCAACCAACAATTGAAAGATATGTAAATACAATCTTAGAATCTTCACAAGAGTATGGTAAGCGTACTAAAGAACTTGAAGAAGAAAATAAAAGATTGAAACAACAATTGGAGGAAGCTTTAAATGCTAACGGACATACGGCAGAATGAACTTGATTTAGCTGAAGAAAGGATACTAACAAATCTTTTTGGAAGCACTACTCCTGATGCTAAAACTCAATGGCTGTTAAAGTTTTTAGATATTGATATTAATGATATAATACAAAATTTTGAAAGTATTATGAAACCTATAATGGACGATAATGGATTAGTTAATGCTGAATTAGCTAAATCTCTTACGGCTACAAAGTTTCCGTTGTTATCTAATATCTTACCTACTTCTAACTTCCGTTTAGTAGATGCTGCTGATGGTGTAATAAATATACTTCAAAGTCTTATAAGGGGAAGATAGATGCATAAATTAAAACATTTAATGAAAGAAGCTGCTACTAATAAGCCTGATAAACTTGCAGAACTTTTAATGGAAGAGATAAAAGAAGTTAATGCAAACTTTATGTACGAGCTTGATGTGTTAGTAAATGGTGAATATATGGACTGGTGTTTAGCTAAAGAAGCTGTTGAAGATATGCTTCATGATAATGGAAAGACCGGGGAAAGATTTTCAAAAGATACTACTAATTCACATGCAAAACGTTTTGGCTTTCATGAAGATGAAGAAGCAGATTTTTATTTTGTTATGAATATGATGTATTCAGATTACTGTTTAATAGTAGGTGAAGACGAAAACAGATACGCAGAGTTTGCTAAAAAGTTTATCAAGGATAAAGATGGACCTAAAGGTAAAGCTAAGAAATACTATTACGCAATGATGTAATACCTTTCAAAGTTTTGTGTATACTTGGAACAGATATGCACAATACTATAAATGATATTTCAACTACTGTTGATTCTATACACCAAATAAATTCAATAGGGATGACTTCAGAAGTGATGATATTAACTATATTGTCCTTTTGTGTCATCTCTTTTGTTGTATCTAAAATATGGAATTTATTCTTAGTATATAAAAAGATTAATAAAATTATTGATGAAAGAATAGATAGCCGTATGAAATCTTTTATAGAATTAACTACAGAATCTGCAAAGACTATAAAGAAACTAGAAAAGAACACAGCAGAAATGAATGCTACATTATCAATTATAAGACAAGTATTTATAAATTATATAAGTCTTGACAAAAAGGAATGATTGTGGTATAATATACTATAGAGGAATAAGATATGAAACAAACTTTATTAGAAATGGTACAGCGTATATTAGAAAGTATTGATGGACAGATGATAGAGTCTATCTCAGATACTCGTGAAGCTGTACAGGTTGCTAACTGTGTTAGAGAAACTTACTATCATTTATTGTATACTAGAGATATTAAAGCTAGAAATAATGTAGTACAGATGCATTCTTTATCAAATACTTCAAGACCTACCGAATTCTATATCAATGATGATGTGGCACAGATAACAATGTTTAAATACTATGATAAAGAAAATGAAAGATATGTAGATTTGGAATGGGTAGACCCTGAAGAGTTCATTAATAGAAGTCTTAATCTTAATCCTAAAGAAGTAGATAAAGACGGTAAGCCTACTGTGTTAACTGTAAAAGACCCTTCAGGTATTAATTACAATGTAAAGATGTATAAGTGTCCTCAGTACTTTACAAGCTTTGATGATAAAAGATTTATTTGTGATAGCTTTAATAAGAATGATACAGAAACTTTAATAGAACAATACACTGTTGTTTATGGAGTTGTATTACCTGAGTTTAAAATTGAAGATACTTTTGTACCTGATTTAGCTCCTCAACATTTTTCTCTATTGCTTTCAAAATCTAAAGTACAGGCTGCTTATGAGCTTAATAAAGTCTTTGATGAATTAGAAAATGATAGAGCAAGAAAACAAATAGTAACCGCAGATGCGCATGCAAAAAGAGTGAAAGGACTTGAGACAACATTATGGAAAAATCGTCCGAGGAATGGAAGGGTTTTGTAATAGTTTATAGCAATAAGCTTTACCGTGTTAAAAACTTTAAAAAGTATTTTGAAGATTCTTTTACAACACTTGCTAGAGCTAAAGACTTCATTGATAAGAAACTTTATAATGAGCAATTGAAAGAAGATGCAAAGAATTATAGAGATACTTTAGCAGAAATAAAGAAAGAACCTGATATAAATAAACGTACAAGGATGTATAAAAAGTTATGCCAAGCCAATCAAAAGTAACTTTAAGACCTTTTGTACAAGGACTTAATACAGAAATAAATGTAACCATTGACAGTACTGTAAATACTGCTGATGAACTTAACTGTACTATTTTTAATGATGGTACAAGAGGAAGAAGATACGGTTTAAATATTGAAAAGTTTGGAGAGTATTTTAGTACAGCTAAAGGCAAAGCTTATTCAGGATACCTTTGGAAGAATGTCAATAAAACAGATTTAGATATTATAGTATATCAAGTAGATACTACTTTACATTTTTATAAATACTTGAATAAGCCTTATAGTATTAATAAATACGATACTACTTTGGATATTTCTAAAGCTGTATTAGATATTTCTAACTTCCTTACTTCATCTCTTTCTTATGCTATTGCAGATGGTAAATTAATTATTGTTAATAAATACTTTAAACCTATTGTTGTTACCTTTAATATTGAGACACAGACATTTTCTTATGAAGAACTTACTATCTACTACAGAGACTTTGAAGGTCTTGAAGATGGCTTAAGAGTTGATGAAATGCCTGTAGATTTAAGTAATGAACATCATTATAATTTAGTTAATCAAGGTTGGCAAGAGAATGAGATTAATAAAGTAAAGCAAGATAATAATAAATATCCTGCAAATAATATGCAATGGTTCTTAGGCAAAGATGAATCAGGTTCTTTTCAGACTACTAATCTTTTAGCAGTATACTTTGGTAATACAAGAGCTCCTAAAGGGCATTGTATACTCAACTACTTTGACCGTGATAGGTCTGCTGCAAGTGGTATTTATAGCTCAGATGGAAGAAGAGAAACTTCTTATAGTTATCATAATAGATATCCTTCAGGAAGCTGGGCTTGGGTATATGAAACTAAAATTAATAAAGTAGAAATGGTCATACCTAACTCTCCGGGTACTGCCAATAGCTTTTCAGTAAAATTCTTTAGTTGTAATAACTATAATGAAACTCCTCAGGAATCTGCAACGTGTGAATTATATGGCTTAGATAATAGTAACACTTGGCAGTTTATTGATAGAATGGTCTTTGGTTTTAGAAACGAAGGTAATAATTCTCAAGCAGTTACTAATGATATTAAATATAATCAGTATAAAGTAAATATAACTTTAAGTTCTTCTGTATCTGAAGTAAACTGTTGGTGTGCTGTTAATATGAAGGGTTCTACAACTTTGTTTCCTTACACAGGTCCTTCTTCTAGAGTTATCGATATTGCTTCAATGAGCGGTAAACTTTTCTATCTTGCAGGAGATACAGTATTATTTTCACAGACTATTAATGAAGATGCTAATAACTTAGGTAAGTGCTATCAAGAAGCTGACCCAACTTCTGAAGAGATATCAGATATCATTGATACTGATGGAGGACATGTAAAGTTTCAAGCAATAGGCGAAGGCTTGGCATTAACTACTTTTAACCGAGGAGTTCTTGTATTTGGTAGAGAAAGAGTTTATGGTCTTCTTTCGCCTAGAGATAAAAAGTTTAGTGCAACTGAATATGATACTGTAGAATTATCCTCTGCAGGCTTAGCAGGTAATAAATCTGTTGTGTCTGTATCTGATAGTGTCTATTATTGGTCTCCTTTAGGTATCTTTAGAATTGGTGTAAACTACAATACAGGTACTACTTTAGTAGCTGAAAATATTTCTTCTACAACTATACAACAGTATTATAATAATATTTCACAATACTCTAAAACTAACGCTAAGGGTGTATTTGACTTTGCAACTAATCGTATTTATTGGTATTTTCCTTTAACAGATGGAGAGCCTTGGAGATTAAATGGGGTACTTGTATATGACCTTAACTATAATGCTTTCATGCCTTATAGAATCTCTGATGGTGGTGCTGTAGTAGGCGTATTTACAACTATTGCAGCAGAACGTATCAGACCTTCTTACTCTTTGTATGCTGGTGATGCTATTGTAAAAGCTAATGAAGACTTTGTTATTGCTAGACAAGTTGAAGGAAAGTATGATAGGTTCCAAGCATTACAACATTGTATTATAGATGATACTGGTGCTATATCTTTTGGAGATTATAATAGTAGAGACTTTAAAGATTGGTTAGTATCTTCTTATGATTCTTATATGCTTTCAGTTCCTTTAACATTTGATGATATATACTTTAATAAGCAAGCACCTATACTTCAAACAATCCTTAGAAGAACTGAAGAGGACTCTACTATTGTTAAAAAGAAATACATAGGTTCTTCAGGAGCTTACTTAAGAATGCGATGGGGATGGTCAATAGATGATAAAAGTAATAGATGGGATTTAATACAGAGCTGTTATATACCTCCAAAAGATTTCTTATACACAGATTATGTTGTATCACAAATACATATAAGAGGTAGAGGAAGAGCTTTACAAATTGAAATAAGGAATGATAAGGATAAAGATTTTCGATTAGCTGCAATTAATATGTTGATAAGGATTTAACAATGGGTTTATTTACAGGTGGTGAAAAGTACTATAGACTTGCAGAAGGTGTTGAAGCTAAAGCATACGGTCTACAAGAAGAACAAAAGTACGCTCAGTTTGGTAGAGAGCTTCTTCAAGATATTAGACAAGCTCGAATAGCCAGAGCACAAATAGCTCAAGAAAACTTTAGTGATGATTTTTCTGTGTCTTCAGCAGCTGGAGCAGCATCAACTATTACGAGCAATCTTGCAGGTGCTTATGGATACGCTATTGATACTTCTAATAGAGCACAGCAATTGCAGACATTAAATATGTATATAGATAGACTTTATAAAAAAGGTGAACAAAGAGATAGAAGGTCGGCAACAGCTGCTAAGATTACAGCAGGCTCTATGAGAGTTGCAGGTTCTTTCTTTGGCCCTGTAGGAGAAGCTGTAGGTTCTATAGCAGGTTCTGCAACAGTTAGAGCTATGGGTGGTGGTAAAGCTGCTAGACGTGCTGCTGATGAAGAAGCTGTTAAAGGTTTATTCAGTAGCGCTTCAGAGATTGCTAGTAGTTATGCTAAAGCTAAGGGTTATAAAAATCCTTTCAGCGATAAAGTAGACATTGAAGAGAGTGATGACATTAGCTACTCTGGTGGTGCTTATGAAATAAATGGAAGAAGACTTGTAGTAACTGATAGAGCCTATGGTTATGCTAGAATTCCTGGAGTATTTGATTAATGGATATCTTTGATATTGATAATAAAACTGAAGAGTTTAACTTTAATGACTTTATAAATACACCTCCTGCTGAACAGCAAAAAAGAGAATATGAACTTCAGGAGAGAGCCGGTATAGTGCCTTCAGCAGACTTTAAAGGTACTCGTTCGAAGGTTGCTCAAGAGAACTATGAAAAAGAAATGAATAATCTTTATATGGCTTCTGAAGATTCTCTTAGTGCTGGAGCAGATGCTGCTACTGTAGCTAACTATATTCAAGGATACATTAACAGAAATGCACAGGGAGATGCAGATGTTTCTCTCGAGGTTGCCGCAGCTGATAATAGTGTAGAGGAAGCTTGGGCAGACAATCCTCAGACAGCTTCTAATGCATATAATAGTGCTATTACAGAAGATGAAGCAGAAGTATTAGCTAAAGCAGAAGTCTTAGAAAGCTGGGCAAGAGAGAATAAAGATAGGGTAGAGAACTCTAGTTGGTGGGAAAAATTTGGTGCAGGAGCGTCTCGTGTTCTTATGCCTTTCTTCGGAGCGCAAGCACTAGACCAAGATGTATTTCCTTTTGGTAAAGAAGTCCCTTTTGAGTTCTCTTCCTATACCACTAGACAAAGACAGCAGAAATATATTGATGATTTTGCTAAGACACATACAGCTGCTGAGTTTAAAAGATTCTTAGATGATGTTACAGATTACATGTGGAATATTAAAGGCTCTGACCCTATGACTATTGAAGCATTTGTAACAGATATGCAAGGCTCTGTAAATAAAGCTAACGATATCTTTGGAGCTTTTGAAATAGGTACACCTATCTTAAGAGCTGTTAATAATTCTATTAGAGCTGCTAAAGTATCTGGTAATACTAAGAAAGCTAAAGAAGCTATTGTTAATACTTTAAAGCAAGGTACAGATACTCAGACAATTCTTGAAGAAGTTGTAACTAATTCTGCTTCTAAACCTTTTATGAATTCTCAATTAGTCTCTTATAGTAATAAAGTAGCTGAAGAAATTGCAGATACATTAGCAGATAAAAGAGCTATGAATATTATAGAAAAGTATAGAGCTGAAGGAGTATTTGAAGAAGCTGATTTATCTTTAGCTAAACAATTAGCCTCTGAAGAATTTAAAGTTAATCTGAATAAAGACCTTAAAGAAGCTTTAGATATTAATGCAGTAGATATTATAGAAGATGAAAGTGGTTCTTATCTAACTTCTATTACAATAGGCACAGGTATAAATGGTGATGCTGCTATGGATGATGTAGCTGCTATTGCTTATGCTAAGCGTTTAGGTTTACCTGATGGTTCTTATAAAATTACTAAACAAGATGGTGAAGGTCTTTATATACAATATTTTACACCTTTAAAAGATAAAGCTCTTAAGATTATTGGTGATAATAATGCAGTAGAAGATTGGTCTCTTAAAGGTTTTGGTAGAATCTTTGCTGGTGTTGTAGGTGTAAGTGAGAAAGCGCATGCTAAAGATATACAAGCTACTAGATTTCTTACAGCTATGCGTAACAGAATGCATGAGACTTATTCAACAGGTTATCATAAACTCAATTCTAAAGATAGAGAAGCTCTTAATACCATTTATAAAAAAGGACAGAAGGCTAATGCAGGACGTGGTGTATGGTACAATGAGGACCAGTTAAGAGACCTTGGTGCTACTGAGGATATGGTTAAAGTCTATAAAGATTTTAGAACTGTGTCTGATATAGAGTATATCACAAATAATGATAAGGTTAGAAGAGAATTATCGAGACAAGGCTATATGCTTTCTGATAACGATTTAATAGTTAAAGAAGCAAATCCTGCATTGTTAGATAAAAACTTTAATAGTATGTCTATTAAGATTGGCGATAATCTTTATAATTCTAATAATATAACAGCAGATACTCTTAAGAAAGAATATATAGACAAAGGATATAAGCTTATTCAGATAAGTAAAAGGTCTCAATTACAAGACGACTTAAGCTACAACTATATGTTAGTACCTGCAGAGCAGTTTAAAGCTACTCCTTTACCTAGATTTATTACTAATTATGTTCCGGGTGGAAGACGTAAGTATACTTATGGTACAGCTTTTGTAAAGATTGGCAGAAGAATCTTCTCTGAAGGCAAAGAGATGAATGGTTTTGCTAAGACTCTTACGTCTGGTACAGATATTAAAGCTCTTAGACAATACGCTGATGAAGTTAATAGAGCTATAGAAATAGCTAAGAGAGCCGCTGAAACAGGTAATAGAGCCGAAGCAGATAGAGCAATTACAGAAGCATCTTTTAAATACTTTAAAGTTAATAATTGGGAAGATTTAGAAAAACTTATTAGGTCTAAAGATAATCCTAAAGGTATTATAGATACCAATTATAAAGCTACTGTGTTAGAAGATGGTGAGTCTTTAATATATGATAATAATCTTGATACTGTCTATGATGGTGTCGAAAGACTTGATGATGCTTTACAAGATATCTTAGATACACGTTATGAATTCTCTAGACATAGAGGAAATCTGTTAGATGCTGTTAATGGTGATGAAGCTAAGATATTGAATATCAATGAAATTTTTGATAAGACTATAAATAAAGCAGCGTATAATAATGCTATTGGCAATCTCCATAACTGGTATGGTAGAGAATTTAGAAAGAACTTTATAAAGTATGTAGATACTTCTAATGGTTTTAATCCTAATAATTATTCTGACCAAGAACTTATAAAGAATGCTAAGATACTTCCGATTAATAAAGTGCCTGCAGAAGATAGAGACGGTGTTAGAGCAGCTCTTAATATGCAATCACATTATCTTAGAATCTCTAATGCACAGACACCTTATGATAAATATGTATCTCGTGTAATGACAGCAGCTGCTAGAAGTCTTGGAGATTATGTGCCAGGTATGGAAAGAGACATGAAAGTTCTTGAAAGACTTGCTAGCACAGACCCTGCAAAGGCTGCTAGAGCTATGGGCTTTCAAGCTGTTATGGGTTGGTGGAATCCTGCACAATTATATAAACAAGCCTTAGGTGTTACTGTAACAGCTGCTATGGAGCCTTTACATGCTACTAGAGCTTTTCTTGCATATCCTTTCATAAGACTTGGATACCGTTATAAAGATATGCCAGGATTACGTAGAAGCTTTTCTAAGTTTGCTGTTAAAGCTGCTGGTATTACTAGTGAAGACTTTGAAAATATCATTAAATATATGGACCAATATGGCTCTTTAGATGGTACAAAGATGCTCGTAGGCATGGATGCAAAGCATGCAGCATTTCTTTCAAGGTCTAAAATAATTAACTCACAGTATTTCTTTATGAATGCTGGTACAAATCTTAACTATATCGTATCTGATATTACTGCATACTTAGCTATGAAAGGCAAAGGAAAATCTTTTAAAGATATTGCAGAATACTCTGATGATTTATATTTAAATATGACTAAAGCAAGTGAAAGTAATTTCCAAGCGGGTCAGAAGTTGCCTACAACAGTCTTTGCTCAGTGGTTAACATACCCTACTAGATTGATAGAATCAATGTTTAATAAAAGACTTAGCAGGAAACAAAGAGCATCTATCTTATTATCTCAGATAGCTTTATGGGGTGCTGCTGGAACTCTTGGAGATACTAACACAGAGCTTAATATGTATAAAAATCTTGTAGAAGATTGTAAAGTAAGCCCTGGCTTAGCTGGTTTTATTACAAGTGGTCTTATGCAGCAGCTTGGTAAAGAATATGGTGTAGTTGTAGATGAAAGTTTACATTTAAAAGAACTTATTGAGAAAGAATTTTTACTCTATGATGCTGCTAGAGGAGAATTCAATATGCCTTCAATACCTGCTAGTGTAGCTTTCGGGCAAGTAGCGTCTATTTATAATGCTATTAAAGAAATTGTAGCACCTGAGACAGGTGAATTTGATTTCTATAATTGGTTAAAAGATAGAGCTACTGATAGATACTTTCCTTCAGGTCCTAGAAACCTAGCTAAAGCTATAGTAGCCTATCATACTGGTAAGTTCTTTAATAACCATAAAGAATATCTTAGAGATAATGCTACTAACTATGATGCTATCAAGCAATTATTAGGTTTTCAACCTTATGAACAGAAGGAAATGAATTATCTTTATGAAGCATTAGCAGATTATAAAGCTACTGTTGAAGACTTCTACAAAGAATTAGAGCCTTTATTAGACCAGATAAATGCTTATGATGAATCTGGAGGAATCTTTGAAGACCCTCATAGAAGAGAGCAGGAGCAAGAAAGACTTATCAATAGATACAATAAAGATATGAAAGCTTATAGACAAATACTTAAAGAAACATATCCAGATAGTAAAGCTGCTGATTTACTAGAACGGATGTTGATAGATAAAATGGCAGGTGCAGATTTAACTATCGCTAGTAAAAGACAAGAAGTCTATAAAAAGCTTGGTCCAGGTTACTTAAAAATTATACAGTCATTAATGAAAGGAAACTATAATGTCTCTGAATAGACAAGAAACAAGAATTGAAGCAGCTAGATATGCCCCTAGTGTATCTTATAATATTAGTGGTGTAGCTCCTACTCCTATGCCTACTTCTAGAAGACCACAGTATAAAAGTAATATTGATATTGACTTTGACAGTATTGCTAAGTCTGTATCTACTATGGTAAAAGATGCTAAAAAAGAGCAAATGAATCTTGGATACAATGAGTATGCTTTAAAACTTGATGAGATTGTTGAAGGACAAAGACAGAAAGTATACAGTCAAGATGTAGCTGAAAGATTAATCAGACAAGAAACAGATAAGATGATTGCTCAAGGCTATGATACTTTAGAAATAGCTAAGATTCGTGATAAGTATAATGGAGGCTTATATAATCTTGAAGAGCAGAGACAGCAATGGATTACTAAACACGAGACTGATAGACAGCTTGCACAGATTAGTACTATGCGTGAGAAGTATCCTTATATGTCTAATTGGAGCGATGATAAAGTAGCTGCTAAATTAGATTCTATGAATAAATTACAAGGGGATGTAGAGTATTTTAATAATAGAATTGCTCAAGGTAATTTAACAGACCAAGATGTACAAGCTTTGATGATACAAAGAGATATGAGCTTTAAAGATTTAGCTAAGATGAATATGTATAATGACTTAAACGCTCTTATTCAAAGCCCTGATTTTAATCCTGAACAAGTAGACGCAAATACTATTTCAGCTATTAAGAATAAAGTTATTGCAGCAGCTGTAAAGAATGGCATAGAGTATGGTGAAGCAGTTGTAATAGCAGATATAGCTGCTGATGAAACACAGTTAACTACTTTATTTGCTGCTAAGAATAGAGACATTACAACTAATACAGACTTTATGAAGAAATTATCAGCTAATGTAGATGCTACTATGGGTGCAACACTTAGAAGTACTACTGAAGGTGCTGTAGTAATGAACTTACCAGGTGAAGTAGTGAACTATTTAAGTGCTTACAATAGAGACTTAATTAGCAGATTTGCAAATCAAATATTTAATGTAGACTTTGTAGGTATGAAATCTACTCCTGTTACTACTTTGATGGGTGAACAGATAGATAATAATTATAAAGAGACAATGAAGCTAGGTTTTCAGACCTTCAAAGCTAATCTTGCAGACAGCAGCTATCCTCTATCATTGCTTACTAATAATGCTGTGGTAGCCTCTAAAATGGGCTCTGATGCATTAGGTAATGTTGCAGATATGTCTACTGAAGACCTCAATACTGTTGTAAATAATGCAGATAATATGTTAAATATTCTTAATAATCCTGCTGCTAAAGCTAAGAGAGATGAAGCAAAGTCTTCTAAAGACCCTAATATTAAAGAAGCTGCTGAAGTAGCAGAAAACAATATTAGTACTATAGAAGGTAAAAGAGCTTCTGCAGAACTTCTTAGAAATCCTGAAAGCAAAAGACTCTTCAATACTCTTAATAGTTCATTGCAGGCTAATAGATTACGCATTGATGGAGACACAGGCAATCTTATAATGGTTGAAGATACTGAAGGTTTCTGGCAGACTGCTGGAGATGTATTAGGCTCTGAAGGAACTAGACAAGAACTTAATGCTTTTAATAGAAACCTTGAAAGATTATCTGTAGAAGCTAGAAAAGCTGCTATATCTAGTCTATCTAATGGTAGTATAAAACCTTTAGGTGAAACTGAAAAGGTATGGGATACCTCTAAACAAACCACTAAAGAATCTTTAGTAAGTCGTTCAGCAGATATTTCTACCAGTGCTTTACAAGGATTAGAAAGGATTCCTCAAAGAATAGAAGAGGTTAGTAAATACTTAGAAGACCTTAAAGGTGCTTATAAATTAATTACTACTAAAGGTAATAACTCTAAACTTAGTAAAGCTGAAGCTAGATTAAATGCTATGAAGAACAATCCTAATGTATCTGATGAAGAGTATTATAAAGCTGAAGCAGACTTATTAAAGATGATGGATACTGAAGAAGAGGAAGAGGAAGAAGTTCTTAAAGAAGAAGACCCTGATAAAGCTGACTTAAGTTCTCTTAATGAATATAGAGCTTTAACAAATACTATTAAAGTACCTAGTAAAGAATCTATTAATATCTCTGTAGATGACTTACCAGCTGCTAGAGATAGATTAAAAGAACAAGTAGAGTCTTTAAGAAGTAAGATGAGAGATATGAATGAAGGCTGGGAAAAGATGGATACAGATAAGTATATTAAATTATCTTCTAAGATAGCACAGATAGAGAGGATATTAAATGAAGAATAAAAAGAAACTAATTAAATATTCTTTATATACTTTATCAGGTTTAGTACTAGCTATTGCATGTCTATTATATCCTGATAAAGCTGAAATAGTAGCAAGAGCATTATTGTTATTCTGTACAGGACTTTAATATGTATCAATATATCGCAATAGTTTTATTAGCTATAGCTCTTGGTGTTACTATCAATAGTAATATCGAGAAGAATAAAGAAATAAAATCTTTAGAAGACTCTATTGATGCTTATAATAAAGCAGAGAAAGAATCTGTAAAGACTATTACTAAGATAAGAGAGGTAGTAAAGAATGTTAAAGAGCCATGTGATTGTTATAATCAACCTATTCCTATTGATATTCTTAAGCTCTTGCAAGAGTAGTCAAAGCATTAAACCAACTTGTATAAGTACTATAGAAACTTATGGAGATTCTATAGAATGTCTTGTAAGATACAAGAATATTAAATAATAAATAACCTGCAAAGACTCTTAAAACGAATCGATGCAGGTTATTTTATAGAGTATTTATAGTATCACCATTGGCCTTTTACAAAGGTATTATAACATAGTTTTTAATAGTTGTCAAGTATTATTTTTAACCTTTCATTAAAGCAGATAATTTGACAGCTCTATTACCTACCTGTTTAGCCCATAAAGAATCTAGCATCTCTTTACTAGCGTCTTCATAAAGGCCCTTTTTAAGGGCACTGAAGAACTTTTTAAATTTTCTAGTACGTTGTATGCCCATATTAAAACACATATCTACAATGACGTAGAAACGCTGTTCAATAAGGTCTTTATATTCTATATCATATTCCTTACAAAGTTTAATAGCATCTTGAATAGCTCTTGCAAAGTCTGCTTGAAACAAATAAGCAGCTTCTGAAGGACTAATACCAACATCTTCAAGATTCCTACCGTAACCTATAGTTAATTTACCAGCAGTACATCTATAAGGTTTTAATCTCAGTTCTTCAAACTCTTTTGTAAGCTTCTGATATTTTTCTAGCATTACTCTCTCCATCTATTATTAAGTTCTTTAAGCTGTTCTTCATCCTTTACAGGCATATAATAAGGACAGATATCTCTGTGTAATTTATAGAATGTACAGTAGCTCTGCATAATACTATCTTCAGCTAAATGACGAAAGCAAGTATCTTTTTTAGAGCATTCCTTAGCATTAGCACACTTACAAATATCTACCATAATAACGCTCCAGTTTGTAATGAACCCCAAAGAACTTCACCAATATTCCAAGCAGCTTTAGTGTTATTGTATTTAGTTTTATATAAAAGAATTGTAGGAATAATATAGCAGACTGGCATAAGCAAACCTACAAATACAAAGGATAGTGAAGGGTAGAATAAAGCTATGCAAGCATTCCATATAAGTCCTCTGATAGCTAAAGCAGCGCTGCCCCAGAGTCTTGGATAATTCTCTAGTTTTTTAACACACCAATCAATCCATTTACATTCCTCTGCAGGTTTTACTCCTGTTGTAATAGAACCTATATAAGCTCCCCAACCACATATTTGCTGACCTAAATAGGCGCCTAAAGGAACTAATATATTGTTTGTAATGAATCCTAAAAAGATTGGATAATATATTTTATTAATAGGAACATCCCAAAGCCCTCCTCTAATTCTATTTAAGAAAGCTCCAATGACTTTAAGCAACGTGTGCATTATCTACTTTACCTTTTGTTACAATTTCACAACCACAAGCAGCATAACCTGCAATATCTATCCAGCTATCAACGTGTGTAATATCTGATTTAAGTCTTGCAGCTTTCATAAGAATCATCATAACAGCCACATCTTCTGCTGAAATAACTTTGTCATGTAGATAGGTACTCCAAAGATTTGCAATATTTTGAAAATTATCTTCAGGAGAGCCATAATGTTCCTCTCTATGTCCTTTAGTAATTTCTTTAGCAACATCTAAAAGGTCTTCTCTACGCATGTTTTCTATCCCCAATCTCATCATATACATCATCGAGTACACATAAGACTTCATCTAAAAGGTTATACAGTCTGTCTACCTCTATCTTTTTAATAGCTTCATAGCTTGCTGAGTATCCAAAGCAATCATCCTCAGCATCATAAAAGATTTTAAAAAGATTAGTTCTTTCGTTTCTCATCAGTATCCTCCGGTTCTTTAAAGTATTTTCGTGTTTTAAATTCGCTATATTTACCTTTATTAAATTCTGAAGAAGGTCTTAAGTAACCCATTACTCTTGTCCAAACTTCACAAAGTGTTCGAGTAGTTCCGTCTTTAAAAGTAATTTCCATATTAGCATTGACAGAATCTACAATGTCTTCAGGAATTCTATTAGCTTTCAGAATACCTTTAGCCCATTCATTTAACATCTTTACGTTTATCTCCTTTAAATTGTAATAGACAATTACTACAACCTTTAGCATCTAAAGAAAGAACACTACCACATTTAGGACAGACTTTATAACAAGTCATTAAAAACTTTGCTTGTCTTATTTTCCATTTAGGTATGTATTCATATCTTGTTTGGTTAAGCATAATCTCATTATAGTTTTTATTTATATTAAACACAGAGTATCTCCTTACAATATTTAGCAATTAATAAAGCTTCCGCTCTACCATCTTTACTAGCTGTTAATTTATCTGCAACAGATGGAAAGAATCTTTTGGCTAAGTCTATTGAAAGATGTTTACGTTCTGTCTTAGTAAGACCTCTAGTAGTTAAGCCAAAGTGTTTTTTCCATGTAAGAGGAGAGACTTTAAAGTAATCAGAGTTTGGATTACCTACTGCAAAAGAAGCACCAAGTAACTCTGCGTAACCTGCTAATTTCATAAAGGTTGTATTGGCTATACAGGATTGCCCCGGTCTTCCTCTGACATCTTCAACAGCAACTGCATAAGAATCAGTAGGATAGCAAACGTATATCAACATACCTGCGTAGTCCATAACATTAGAAGTAAGGTCTCTAATATCTACGACTTCACCGTCTTGGTTAAGTACTGCCATAGCTCCTTTGCTGCCAGGGTCAATTCCTATATAGTATCTCATTAATCTATCCTTGTATAAAATTCATCACCAGATATAAATTCTTCTTTATGTTCTATAAGTTCATCTTTAATTCTATTTAATAACCATTCTTCATCTTTGTTTAGGATATAAAGAACTTCTTCAATAGAATATAAAGAAGCTACACGCTCTATTAAATCCTGTATAGACATTCCATATTTCTCCATACAAAATTAAAAGGGTCTGTATCAATTTCTGTGAAACCTTTAGACCATTTGTTTTTAGTTTGTATAGCCCAAGCAGAACCTTCAGACATAAAGCAAGGACTTCTTAAAGCAGTGATAGTCTTTTTAGTAGCAACAGAATAACTCTCATAGAAATCTTTATGATGGCCATGACCGACTACAATAGTACCGTGCCAATTATCTAAGAGCTCTTGCGCTGTTGTGCAAACTGAATCAGATAAACCTTTATGCATACAATGCGCAAAAGTAATTCCTTCAATCTGCACAGGCTCTAAATAATCATACACTGTCCAACCATAACTTTCAAATAAATCTTGAATATTTGTAATACCATTGCGTACATCATGATTGCCAAGTGTAAGAATCATTTTAGGTCTGTACATTTTCTTTTTATTATGTCTTTGTCTATCATTGTATTCTTTAAATACACTATGAAAGATTTCTAAAACAATTCTTACAACTTCTATTTCATATTCTAATGAGAAATCTCCTCTATTTGCAATAAGTCTAGATTGACTATCTAAGTCTGCAACATCTCCTAAATGAATAATATATTCTGGTTTAGTCTTTAAACAATATTTAGCTAGCATTTGCCATTCACTTGCACCAGTATTGCTAGGCTTAATATGTGTATCAGATATAACCAATAATTTAGGCATCCTTAATAGGCTCTCCTTTATCTAATTTCTTTTTAAATTCAAAAACACGAGCCATTGTATTTGCTGCATTGACTTCTGCTTCAGCTCTTTTAGAATCTGCTTCAGCTTCAATCATTTCTTCAACAGCTTTAATAATTTCTTCAGGTTTATCAATGACTTCAAAGTATTCATTATTGCCCATAAAGATAATTGTTCTATCTTTTCCTGCTACAATAGTAGGTCTTTTAGTAACATCAAAATAGATATCTACAGTTTCTTTAGTTTTTACATCTGCGATACTTTTAAGTTTAATAAAAGGTCTCCATTTATTTTTTACAATCTCTACCAATCTTTTATCTCCTCTACTTTAGGTTTATTAACAATTGTTGTAAGATATCTAATACCATCAGAATATTTAAAGGCTCTTAAATTCTCCCAACATTTCTTTTTATAAGGACAATAATAACATCCTTTATCTAATTTTAAATTACCGCTTTTACCATCTGGTATAGGTTCATAACATCTCTTTTCAGGAGGCGTATCTTTAGATAAAGCTTCTTTACAAGACTTTATAAGTTCTTCTGTATTAGGTATATCAAAGTCTACATCAGGTTGATATAAACAAATCTCTCCAGTGACTTTATTAACTGCTAAAAATCCTGGATGACCTTTACCAACTTCTGAATCATAACTGCCTATCTGTGCTAAATAACCAAAGGGGTCATTATCAGTATCAGCTAATGTTCCATTAAAGAATTTCATAAAGCTTCTTTGACTAGCTGATTTAACATCAACAACTTCACCATCAATAATGCTATCAATATGTCCGATTATACCATGATGATTAACTTCTCTTTGACAATCTGTTACAGTATGTCCAGAGACTTTAGCTAGCCATAATACTAATACTTCAATAATATCTCCATAAAGAAATTTAAGTCTGTTACTTGGACTGACATTATCTTCTTTAGGCTCTTTTAAATCATACCATAACTTTCTTAAAGGTTTACCAATTGATGACAAAGAAAGATGGTCACGTCTTTTAGAGTCCTGTGATAATCTATCAGATATAACTTTTGTTAATTTATCAGATAATTCTTTTATAGATTCTTTATCTATACTATCACAGGACTCTAATGTTTTATATATATCCTCTACTAAACTAGATAAGTTCTTCATCAGAATCAAAGGATTCTTCAGAGACGTCATCATCATCTCCAAAGTCATCATCTCCAACGTATTCTTTAACTGAGAGAACTTTAATAGAGCCTAAGCCAGCAAATTCACCAAACTTTTTTGTATTATATTTAGTAATTTTTACATGTGCTACAGAGCCATTGCCAACTTTAGTAAGTTCATCATCAGTCATAAGAACTTTATTAGCATTATATACACGAGGCTTTACAGAAGATTTAAGAGTAATGACTCTCTCACCATCTCTTTCTTTAATCTTCTGACGTTTATTAATAATACCTTCAAGAAGCTTTTCATCATCTTTATTAAGTACAATATCTACTTGATACTTATTAGAAGCGTATTCTCCTTTATCATTTTTCTTGGCTAGAAAAGGCCATTTAATAACTACATTTTTCAATAAGACTGTTTCCATATTTATCTCCTTTACAATTAAAGTGTATCATATTATATTCATCTTGTCAAGTCTTTATTAGACATAATAATCTTTTTATTCTCGGATTCCTCTAATTGTTTTAGACGAGTCTTAATTTTATTGGTGTAGATTAAATCAGATTCTTTATAAGGTCTTTTATCTTTTATATTATCAAACATATTATCACTAGTCATTGTAGATTCTGGCCAATTCTCTTTGATAAAATCTACACAATCTTCTACGTTTCTTCTAGTATAGCCATGAATAACATGTTTAAGATTTGTTGAAATAAAACCTGTGTAATTATTACTACTAGCTATTACAAAATCTGGTTTAGTTTTCATCACTGTCCCCCTCTTCATCTGTTAAATACATTTTATCTACTGTTATAGGTTGCCAACCTGAGCATAAAAGGAATCTTCTAAAGATTTCCTTAAGGTCTTCAAAGGATGTATCACCGTTTGTTCGTATCTCTACGACTTCATCACCACATTTCCAATAAAATTTATAAAACCATTCAGTATTTTCTTTTACATTATACATGTAATTCTCTCCATTTTTTTAATAGTTTCTTTTTTAAAGCTCTTTTAGAAGTACTCAAATCAAAATTTAAAAAGCTATTATCTACAGCACTTACAATTCCTCCCATCCATTTAACAACTTTAATAGTATCTCCTCTAGTATTTACATAAACACAATAGGGATACGCTTCTATCTTTAGATTTTTTATATCTAAATGCTCCTGATATGAAAGAACAGGGCCAAGAACATATTCAGGTTCACAATCAAAACGTATTTCAATATTTCCTGCACGGTCATACCATTCTTCAAAAGAATCAATAGAAGGTTCAGAATCTTTTGAATACTTAACCCAATAATATCCTTTAGATGGGTTTGTTTTTAGCCAATCTATGTATTTCATTTCTTAATATCCTCATAAAAAGTTACTTCATCTTTGCGGACAGGTTGGCAATGTGACCATGTCCAATTACAAACGTCTAAAAATTCGTTTCCTCTTGACTTCAAACAACTTATTATAGCACCTTCTTTAAAATTGTCATCCCAAAACCAGCAAAGACATTTATTTTTGATGATATAGTCCCAGTCAATGGAATCTGGGTGGAGTTCCCAATCATTTATATGAAAAGCAATAGCTGGTATTGTATAAGGTAATCCACTTTCATCTAAGATTTCACCATCTTTAAAATGAATATAAGCTTTTTTACTCCACATAGGGCTTCTAATCTTAGCCCCTTTTATGAACTCGGGCAGCAGTTCTGCTAAATATGCCATGTTTAATCTCCTTTAATGTGTTTCTAACCAGTTATCTCCAATTTTATATTCACCTTCAAGAGGACAGAAAGAATTAAAATGTTCTCCTGCATCTCTAATACATTGTCTTAATATAATCCCTACAGCTTCTGCATCTTTTTCTGCACAATCCCATTGCATTTCATCATGAACTACTGCAACTTGAAAAGCATCTAAACCAGCTTTTTTAATTCTTCTATATGCTTCTATCATAGCCCACTTCATACAAACAGATTCAAAAGCTTGTAAATATGTTGACATAGCAAAATGAGAATTCTTTAAAGGAATCTTTCTACCATCAAGACCTATGAAGTATCCTATCTTTGCTCTGTATTCTAACTCCTGTTTAAATTTTGTCCAGCCCTTACAGTTCTTTCTCAAGTTATCAAAAGCTTCTTTACCTTTCTTTGCAGAACCTAAGAGACGACCTATTCTAGCTTCTCCAGCTCCCATAATAATAGCAAAGGTGCAAGTCTTTCCCTTTTTTCTACCTGCAACCATGTCTTTATTACTTTCATCATAGTCTTTATCTAAAGGATTCAAACCGTAAAGTTGAGAAAAGTAATAGTGCATATCCTTATGTAAGATATTATACTTTAAATTTTCATCTCGCATATAATGACACAGACCTCTTAATTGAATATTACTAGCATCACAACCAACAAGTTTACGACCTTTATCAACTGTATACATTTCTCTACATACAGAACCATAGAGACCTTTAGAAGGAATATTACCAGTATTAGGATTTCTATGAGCCATTCGATGTGTAGCTGTACCAATACTCATAACAGTACCGTGTACTCTATCATTACTATCACAAGCATCGAAGTATGATTGAATTAAAGTAGACCTACTCTTTAGAACTTTACATTCCTTTATAAGCTTTAATTCATCTGGTGCAGATTCTTTAAGAGTATCTAAATTTTCTTCACAAACCTTTGGTTGTCCTGTTGGAGTAAAGATAAAAGGTTCCCAATAATCTTTTAATCTTTCTACAATTTCTGTAGGACTGTCAATATTAAACTCTTTCCATTCATATTTAAATCTTCTATATAAATCTTCTCCTTCATCTTCTGCTTTCTCTACAAAACCTGAATCAAGTATTCTTTGAGATACAGCATTAGGCTTACCGTCTTTAGTTAATCTAACTTTCCAAAGTTTTGTATCATACTTTTTAACTTTTCTAGGAGGGAATAACTCTTTAAGTCTTTCAATTATTTGAAAGTATCTATTATCTATCTCTGACTTTATAGATAAAGCCATTTCACTATTAAGTTTAAAACCATGCCTATGTTGTAGAGATAATAAGTATTGAGAAAGCTGTTCTATTTCTATAGATTCTCTTGAAAAACCTCTTAAATCTTTTTGCAATTGTCTATACACTGCTAGGTTTACATTGACATCTTGTATACAGTAGTCTTCCATTTCCTTAGACCAGTGTGTCCAATCTTCATTATGGTCTTTGTATACTCCTAAACGTTCACCCCAATCTCTTAAGCTATGAGACTTTCTACTGCTATCAGATAATCTTGATAAGACTAAAGTATCTATAATATTTGTAACAGGTATATGGATACCCCATAAAGTTCTTAACCAATAACTATCAAATCCTATAAAGTTATGACCAATAACCCTTTGATATTCCTTAAAATATTCTTTAGCAGCTTCTTCATCTCCTTCTCTAAAAACTTTTAATTCATCTGTATCTACATCTCTACATACACAACACCAGATATGTTTACAATTTTCTATACCATCTGTTTCAATATCGCAAATGCATTTCTTCATGTCAATTCTCCTATTGGTATATAATTTATATCTACTGTTTTACATAAAGTTTCAGGAATACCATAGCTAGCCATAGGAGCTCTAGTTAAATAACACATGTTATCTTCAAAAGATATTTGTAAAAAGTTTTTATCTTTATCATATCTTGGTATATATGTTTCCAATCTTAATGAATAAATATTTTCTATAAATTTAAAAAATTTCTTTTTAGAAATTCCTGATAAACCTGCAATACATATTTCATAATTAATTACCATTATTTACTCCACTAATTCATCTATACTTTTATTTGTATCTCTTGCTACTTTTATAATATATTTTAAAGGCAGATATTGTCTTTTATTAATAGATAAATCATAAATTGATTGTGTTATTAGAGGATGTTTATTAAGCCAATAATAATTATTATAAGTCTCTATAAAATTATTAAAGGATAATGTATCAGAATGTTTATATTCTTTTAATCCCTCTCCAAATATTGCATAATCAAAAGAAATATTTAAAGCTTTACAGATTCTTTTAAGCCCTTTAAAGTTTGGTACAATACATTTATATTTTAACCTGTGTTGTAATTCTACTTTAGACTTATATCCCATAGCTATAGAAGCTTTACTTAAAGTTCCGTACTTATCCTTTAATAAATTTATTAATCTATCTACACAATTTAATAATATATAATATTCTCTATCAAAATCTCCCCATACTTTTTTAATATCTCGATATCTTTTAAGGCTAGTACTTACCATTTAAAATATCTTTCTTAGTTAATTTAATCCTCTTCTTCTTTTTATTTTCAATAATTTTTTTAAAGAAATTAGTAGTCCATAAAGCTATAACATTACTATCTCTAGGCTTTATTCTTTTCTTTTTATTCTTCTTCGTCATTGAAATCCTCTAAAGAAGTCTCAACAAGCCTTGTTGTTTCTTTATCGTACACAACAGCAGAAGCTGGGCCTTTAACACCGAAGTCTCTATTCTTAAGAACTCTTAAGATAGTTGTATTTGCTTTTATAGGATTCTCATCTTGAGAATTTCTTTCAAGACCTATAATAATATCAGGCAATTGCTTTAAACTGGATGCACCTTTAAGGTCATCAAGAGATACATGCCCCCCTTCTTCGTGTGTCTTAGTAGCATTTGCTGCCTTTCTAAGATGACAAGCTGCAAGAATAATTAAGTTCTCTTCAACGGCTAATCTCTTTAACTCTGGCATAAGTTTATTAATTTTATTAGTAGCATTCTCATCACTGCCTTCAGCAATCATTGTAATGTGGTCAAGAATAATAACTTTGCAGTCTCTAGCTTTTGAAAGATATCTTATCTTTTCTATTAAAAGGTCTATATCATCAAAATCAAAACCATCAAATAAGTCTAATCTATTTCCAGAAGCAGTCTCTTCAAACCATCTTTTTAAATTCTCTGGAGACTGTGCTTTCCACACATCAGGCTTCTTAAGATTCTTACCTGCTTCTAAAGACATAAGAGAAATAGCTGTATCTTCAACAACTTCTTCAAGAAAGAAGGCACCTACTCTAACTGTTGAAGTCTTTAGCAAATGCTGAATAAAAGTCTTTAAAAACAATGACTTACCTTGTCCTGTACCTGCTGCAAATACAACAAGTTGTGAAGGTCTTACACCATAAAGCATTTCATTTACACCTGTCCAAGGTGTAGGAATATATGAGCGAGTCTTATTAAACTCTTGAAGTCTATCCCATAACTCTCCCATACTTACAATGTCTTTTGGTTTATACTCTTCTGCTTTCCACCAAAGGTTTTTAAATTCCTCTACCTTTCCTGCTTTAAGAAATTCACTAGCATCTTTTAAATCCTCTGGCATTTTAACAATACGGACTTTCTTAGGTGGCAAGAGTTCTGCTATCTTTAATGCTGATTTTTTACCTGGTTCATCACCGTCAGTACATATAACAATCTTATCAAAGCTATCAAGATACTCATAATTATCTTTAATATTCTTTAAAGCTGTACAGCCATCTTTAATAGAAACTACAGGATATTTACTTCCTTGCATCTGATATACAGACATAGCATCTAGTTCACCCTCTGTGATTGTTATGTAAGCACCTTTCGCTGGAAAAAGATTTTGTCCAAACAATGTAGCTTCTTTCATAGAACCTAAACAATGAAAGCCTTTACCAGCTACTGTTCTAACTTTCTGTGCTACAATTTTTCCTTCTTTATTATAATAAGGATAGATATGCTGAGCAATTCCTCCAGCTCTTACAATAACTTTAACACCAAATTTTCTACAAGTATCTGCTGTAAGCTTCCTATCAGGGATACCATCGACAGGAAAAGTACCAGCATCTAATTTTAATGTTTCAATATTCTTTTCATCCATGTAAACTACTTCCTTTATATCTCCTTTATGATAGGTTGAACAGCTAAAACAATAAGTAGAACCATCATCATATATTGATAATGCATCATGACTTCCACAATCTTTACAAGGTAAATGAGCCTTAACTAGATTCGACATTATTGAGAGCCTTAATAGCTATTGAGACCATTTTATTCATATCTTCTTCAGCACTTGCAATCTTTGTAAGAGCTTTCTCATATTTTCTATAGCGTTGTATATAATGCTTTAATATAAATATATCACATATAATAAGGACTGTCAATAACAATATTAAAATATTCATTCCATTTCTCCTATACAATAACACACATTATCATCATCTGTAAAGTATTCTCCACTTGCTTTAATACGTTCATATAATTTTACCGTACAAGAATCAGGGAAAAACATAGCATTGTTTATATAAATATACCTTCTTTCTTTATTAGGAGAATTCCAAAAGCTATTAAAGCTATTACTTTGTTTATAACCACGAGGGCAAACCTTTTTATAAAGGTCTTTAAGTTTTTTTAAATTACTTTTTTCAGTAATAGAAAAATTATAAGGAATAATCACCCCCATATATATATCATTTTTCATTTCTTCTTATCCTTTCTTTCTATATACTTAATAAGTTCTAAACCAGACATCTTAGATAGCTTTAAATCCTCCTCATTTATATCCTCATACTTTCTATTGCAATCTCTAATAGCTTCTAGACAAGTATGACAAATACTTACAAGTCTACCGTCAGGGTCACGTCTAAGATTATTAGTTTCTCTATCACATATATAACAATGCATCTAAACTTTCTCCTTCAATTGGGGGAAGTCCGATGACAGATACTTCCGTAGTTCTATTAAAAGAATCATCAATAAGCTTTTCATAATCCTTTAATTGCGTATCTGACAAAGGGTATTCTCCAATACCATATTCAATAAGATTGAGTCTACAACGAGCTTCTTTATTTTCTCCTGTGATTTTAATCTTGTTATTTGTAAAATCAATAGTAATACTTTTTATTGTTTTTGGTGGTTCTTTTTTCTTATCAAGAACACTCGTATCTAATGCAAGAAGGATTACATCACTTTTAATAGCGAATGCTCCTGCTTCTCTAACATTATTATAAGGCCCTGAGATATTGCCAGCTGTATCAGATAGATAAACTTTGTTAGCTATAAAAGGTTTACCAGTTAAAAAATATACTTTTTTCATTTTATATCTCCATAATTATTCCAGTAATCTGAATCATAATATGATTCATTTTTATTATAATAAGAAGGATAATGAGAAGCTGTTTGATAATCTTCTACAGGAGCAGGATAATGTACAAAATAATCTAGAATATCTTCTAAATCTTTTTTAATAATTTCTAATCTTTCAAAGTCTGTAAATTCTTTAGCAGTATGCGGATTAAAATATGCTACTGACATATTAACAGATTCAATATACTTAGAAATTGTTTGAGTATCTGATAAAGTTCCTGAACTAACTTTATAATCTCTATTTAAAAAGTTTTTAAGATTATCTGCTAAGCATTTGCAATAGTTTGTTGCAGAACCCTTATTAAGAATTTCATTATTATCTCTTCTATCTAATACAATACAATAGTCTGCTTTAGAATTTTTAATTTCCTGTTCAATCTTTTTAATACCTACACAGCCTACCTCTTCAGATTCTGAAATAATAAAATCAAATTCTTTACCCTTCTCAAGAAGTTTTAGAATAAGCCATACTCCATTTTTATCATCAGCACCTAAAGAAGTCCTTTGAAAATTACTATTGTAACCATAAATATATCTATTAGCTACCTTATAAAAGTGTACAGCCTTACCCTTTGTAGCTACTTGGTCAAGATGTGCGGATAGTAAAGCTTTATTATCTTTTCCAATATGATAAATAGTATTATCTACTCTTTTATAGTCTACTTTAAAATCGTCTAATCTTTTACAAATCCAATCACAAATTTCTTTTTCTTCAGGTGTCTCTGATACAGAATGTATAGAATATAATTTTAATAAGTCTTTCATCTTATGAGTCCTTCTTAATATTTTTAAATACTTGAAAGTTTATTTTTTCTTTTTCAATAATCTTTAAAAGAACTGAAAAGTCTTCAAAGTCTTTAATAGAACCTTTAATATTTTCTTTCAAAGATTTTAAATTTATACCTCCTCTTAGAATATTTCTATTATTAATATTATAAATATAATAGTGACCTCTTTCAATTCTACAAGTTAAACCAATGCTTATAGATGAAATATCAAAATTAGAAAGATGTATATCTACTGTGTTAGAACTATCCTCCATAAATACAAAGCCATCCATATAATCAAGTACAATCAAATTCTTAACAGGCTCGGTAAAATACTTTGCGTATACATGTTTATCTTCTGAGTTTTTTATGTGAAGTTGTGTAATAGGACATATCTTATAATTATACAAGAAACCTTTCTCAATAGCAAAGGGCTTTAACGGATTAAAATCATCAGAAAAAGATGTCACTGTTTTCGCATACTCTGAAAAATTCCCGCTATATTTATCTCTCCAAGAAGGCGTATAGTATCGCTCATCTGGATTATATCCTCTAGCATATTCAAAATACACAGTCTTTTTACTATCAACTCTTCTTAATGAATCTGAATAAAATTTCAACTTATAAGTTGACCAAATTGCATAAATATCTTTTCCATTATTATAAAGAGCTCTCTCTTCGTTATCAGAAGTTCTATCACAAATAACACCAAATTTTTTATGCAATAATTCACAGCAAAAAGATATAAAAGTATTCGTTTCTTCTTTGTCTTTTCTATATTTTTTATCTAAAAGTAAGCAACCCTTAGCATCTGCGTATCCCCATGCTCTCCAAATCATTTGAGGATTGTGAAATTTAGAACCACTGATAATACCAGTTTTCATTACGTCACCAGTTGTTGCATAAACTATAAAGTTTCCTGGCGTCATACCGTAAGGAAGATAACCATGCCAGCACATCATTGGTGAATTTAAAGCGAAGCAACTTTGAAAGGCATTACCGTAACTGCAATAGAAATAATCCAAAATATTCTTTGAAACTACAATAGCTTTTGCAGATATTGTAGCATCTGAAATAGATACTTTTTTATCTTTAGCATACTTTTTAAAATCATAAATATCTTTTTCAGATAAAGGAATAATAATTCTATTATCAACTACTTCAAAGCCTTTAAAGTTTGTTAAAATAAAATCGTGTTTAGCATAATAGTACTCGTAAAGTTTATCTCTTAAAGCTGCAGGATAATCTGCTAAAGCAAGAAGCACATTAAATTCTTTTCCAAGTTTTTCTATAGTCATATCAGATTTAATAGGGCAATCTAAAGCTTTAGAATAATCGTGTTTCTTTTGTTTTTCTTCAAGTTCTTTTAAATATCCAGGAAAAAGAGTCTCTTTATCTAAAGAATTAAATTCACAAAAGCCAAGTTCAATTAAAATTTTAATTGTTTGAATAAGATTTTCATAAGAAATTTTCAAGTTTTCTTTGAGACCTTTTTCTTTAATATAATCTTTTGAAATTGAATAAAAAGTATTTTCTTCTCGAAGAATATAAGGATTAAAAAACTCTAAAAGCTTTTTTGAATTTGCATCAAAAGCAATAATAAAATTACCTGTGCAAGTATCTTCTAATTTATCTGTATTACAGAATTTTTTAAAATCTTTTTCAGTTAAAGTTGAAATATCAATTCCATTATAAAGGAATTCAATAGCTTTAAACAATCTCATTAAGTCATTTGATTGCATTTATACCTCCATTAAAGTTCACCAATTAAAAGCTTTTCTTTTTGAAAGTTTAAAAATTTTACTCTACTACTCTCACAGTTTTTGTTAGATGCATTAAAAGGAGAATCAATAGAAGAGAGATACCAAGAAAATTTAAATTCATTAGGGCAATAAGCACGGCAAACTCTACCGTTATATACCTTATTATTATGGGCTAAGTAAACAGTTCCATTATTATCACAATATAAACAACCTTCGATAATATTATCATATATTTTAACTACAACTTTTTCTTTATGACAAGCTGCTTCATATAAAAAATCATGAGTTATTTCCATTTATATACCCTCATAAAAAAGGAGGGAGCTTTCGCCCCCCCCTATAAAGTACTAAAGAATGTAAACGACTTTGGAATTCTTACGAGCTTCGTCTACTTTCAAGCCTGTACGATAATGTTTTCCATTGTCTCCAAGGATACGAGTGTACCAACCGTCTTCATCTTTACGTTGTACCTCAATAACTTCTCCTCTGGTATGTTTAGTGTTACCGTCCTTTGCAATATGACATACAAAAACTTTGTCACCTACTTTAAAATCAGTAGCAGGCAAAACCACCGGAGCAGGAGCTTCTACAACCGGAGAAGACGAAGAAGATTCAAAGATGTTGATAACAACATTGTTTCCATCTTTCTTCAGGTCTTTAATCAGTTTTTTAATATCAATCATTTTATTTCCTTTCTTTAAGTTTGTTAAAAAAATAAGCAGCTATGCTGCTATCTAAGTATATTTCTATACTTAAATTCTGCCAATTAAAATCTTTAAATTTCTTATAGAGGGTTCATAAAAAACATATTCTTTTTTTCTATTATATGCTGAAAGTATTATAGAATTTTTATAGCCTTGATTATTTATAGGTGAAGCTCCATATAAATTTTTATGAGGACAAGAAATGAAAATTTATTTCATCTTTGCGACACGGGCAACTATTTGCAATGATATACTCCCAGTCAATAGGTTCTTTGTAAAATTCCCATAGATTGCTTGACAGAAGGTTCCATGTAATATCATAAGTTACACCTTCCTCATCAATTATGTCTTTAGTTTTTGCATCATAACGCAAATACTGTCCTTGTCTCCAGAGCACTGACCTAATCTTTGCACCTTTTCTAAATACATATTAAATCTCCTATTTTATATTAGAGAAAACAAAATGGTTGACTCGACGGGACTCGAACCCGCATAAGACGTGGTTTATAAGACCACCGCTACAACCAATTTAGCTACGAGTCAAAAGAACCTATCTCTATTTTATTCAAAAAATCTTCAATGCGCAACTCAACAAGTTTTCTATCTGCCCAAGTACTAGGGTCTTGCCCCCAGTTTACGAAACTGTTATCATCGTGAATATAAATTATACACGAACCCATACCAGCTAAATAATCTCTATAAGCAATACCAGTATTATCTTTAAGACAATCCATAAAACCTCTACTAGCTTTATACTTATCTTTAATTTTTAATAAAACTGGTTTAGCTACTTCAAAAGATATATTTTTTAAATCTAAATAGTATGTTATATTCATGATACAATCCTTATTAAAACATAAGCCATAACAAAAAGAAGTTCTATCTTCAATTCATAAAACATAATAGAAAGATATAAATCTACCCATACTTTCCTAATATATACTCCGCTTCCTTTAAAAGATGGTAGAGCAGATATAATTAAAATCAAGAAGAAACCTAAAATAAACATAAACATTTGAATTTCCTTTATATTTCATTTTTTACTTGACAACTATTAAAAACTATGTTATAATACCTTTGTAAAAGGCCAATGGTGATACTATTAAAGTATACTTCCTATTTTATATTTATTAATGCCTTCATATTTAGCAATATAAATAGCTGATAAAGGCTTATACCTTTTATAAAAGATTGAATTTAGTCTCTCATTATAAATGATATAAAAAGTCTTTTTATGTGTTATATAATATGTTATAACAAATAAAGTATCTGATGAAATATCAAAGTCTTTAAAATCTTCGTGTGTATTATAATTCTCTGGTATATTTATAGGGGATACTTCAATCCAAATACCTGAGTGACTTTTTATATACTCAGCAAGATTCATTTTAAAAGACCTTTGTTATCGTAATACTTTATAAAGTCATTTATATCCGTTGATGATTTAATAGATTTTTGTAAAGCTTTGCAATATCTTAAGTCTTTACTTATGCTTTTAAGTTCTTTAATATTTAAAGGACTTTTATTTTTACTTAAAGTTTGAATATGCTTTATAGAATCTTTTAAAAGTCTTATTCTAGCTTTTAAATTTTCAATATTTCTTTTATATTCTTTGCTATTAATCATCTTTTATATCCTCTTATACTTTAATATATCTTTAATAGTCTTTAATATACTCTTATACTTTAATATATCTTTAATAGTCTTTAATATACTTAAGATAATAATATCTTATTATAACTATTAAAGATATTATTAAGATAGGAAAGAAGCCAGTTATTATTGCTATTATTAAAGAACTATAAAAAACTTTTGAGAGATTTTTTAGTCGTCTTTGTATGTCTCTTTGTTGCATAGTTATCATATTATCTCTGTGTATACAAAAAAAGTCTCTATAAAGGCCTATTTTAAGCCCGTACAGAGACTTTTTATATAATTATGTTAAGTTATACCAGCTATTTAAAGATAGCTATTGTACAGTCCTTAAAACTGCTCTTTAATATATTTGATAATTTCTTCCCTTTCTTCGGGGTTTTTAGCTGTATTAAGAGCCTTTAAAATTGTATTATCTAAGGCCTTTTTAGCCTTATCGAGGCTATCATAATGGTCTTTGATAATTACTTCGGCTTTTTTGGCCAGTTCCCACCATTTAGTAACTTTGTATTTGTCATTCGTGGTCAAGTCTGTATCTGCCGCAATGTTATACTTAACAGTATAATTGCCTTTTGCATTAAGATACAACCTTGCGTTAGTGACACTTGCAAAGTATTCTTTAATTAAGACAGCATCAGTCTTTTTGAGTCCCTTAACAAGGTTGCTTAAGGGCGTTGCGTTGTGTGTTAGTTCAGTATTAAAGTTGTCAATAAACAACTCTACAAACTGCTGTAGTTTATTGTTGCGTTCTTTATCATTGACAAGAATTTCTTCAGCTAATTTATTAAGTGCCTCAATGGACACTTTGTTAGACTTTTTAGCCATAGTGATACCTCCATATTGTTAATGTTAGATAAGTGTAAAGGATTCTTTACTTAACGTCGCTAGTTCTTCAAAGCTAGGCACAGGCCTTTTAGGTGCTTTATAAATATATTTAGTTTCTCTTAGAGCTACTAAATAGCGACGCCTTGTATTAGATTTTTCTGATACTATATAGGACGGCAAAGAATCCTTTACAGTCTTATAATAGATTTTACGATTGCTTTTATTTACTTTCATTCTCTTAACCTTTCCTCAAAATTAAGCGCAGTAGTCCCTCAATATATTGCGTTGCATATATTTAGTTGATAATAGTATACTATAGCTTAATTATACATTGACTTAACCGAAGAAAAGCCGTATAATACAAGCCCTTAATACTACTACATTATAGGCGGATTATAGGGACGCTGCCCGGGAATAATAGAGCCACCTCATCAGGTGATGTAGGCATCATACCAAAGCTTTTATAAGATTGCAAGCACTTTTTTTATATTTTTTCAAAAATCTTTATTTATTATGTAAAAACAATAACTTAGATATTCTGCTTGTTCTATATTTGTTCTTTAAACGTTCTATAAATGTTCTTTTTGTCTAAAGTCTTTAAGAGAACAAAATAAGAACAAAAGGAATATAAAACGAAACTACTAAAAATTGATTCGATTTGTAAAGACTTGTAAGGGTTGTATGTGTCTAATTAGTTGTTTTTACAGGGTTTTTTATAGTTTAAGTAGTGCTGTTAAGGGCTGTTAAGTGTATTTTCTATAACCCTTTGATTTTCCTTAATATTTTTATAAAATCCCTATTAAGTCTATAAAAATACCTTCATAAGTTGTAAAAACTATTAAAGTTCTATTACAGTATATTTAAAGTTATTAAAGTACTATATAGAACTATCATAAGTTTAAAAGCATTAAAGTACAATTAAAGATTAGTAAAGCTCCTTTAAAGCTCTATTAAAAGTTTAAAAGCATTAAAGTACAATTAAAGATTAGTAAAGCTCCTTTAAAGCTCT
>ERZ780070.119-NODE-119-length-38848-cov-3.752352_pt1 | contig 38848 bp, 36 predicted proteins | sample MGYA00511577_ERZ780070 | MGnify/ENA primary metagenome ERZ780070 (study PRJEB29588, sample SAMEA2162530) | human gut metagenome | biome: human gut; feature: human-associated habitat; material: faeces | place: Denmark | collected 2008/2010 ...
TTCAACTAAATTATTAAATTTCTTGTAATTAAAAGTCGTTTGTGATACAATACACAGCTTTTTTTGTGGATCAGGGCGAAAACTTTCCGCTTCTGAAACAGTTTCAAGAACAATCGCACTGTTTTCACACCAGCCGTTGATGCCCTCCACCTCCGGGTGTGTCCTGTTGCCGATAATAACAATCTGGAAACCTTCTCTGTACTTTTCCTGTACGATGCGGTGTATCTTACTTACAAAGGGACACGTCGCATCGACGATCTTTATATCATACTTCTCCAACTGCCGGATAACCTGTTCGGATACCCCGTGGGAACGGATCACTACTGTTCCGTCCTTTATATCGGCAAGTTCTTCAATAGAATTAATGACCTGAACACCTTTCTCCTCCAGCTCCTGCACCACCTGCTCATTGTGAATGATCGGGCCCAGGGTAAATACCTTTTCTCCCTTTTCAATCTCCTGATACACTGTATCAATGGCACGTTTTACACCAAAGCAGAAGCCTGCACTTTTTGCTACTGTTACATTCATTTTGTCTTCTCCTGATATATACGAATAATCTCATCCACAACCTGGTCTATGTTCATATCGGAGGAATCTACCAGAACCGCATCCTCTGCCTGGCGAAGCGGCGCCACCTCCCGGTTCATATCCTGCTCATCCCTGGCAATAATATCCCGCTCAATTTCCTTTATATCACATATAAGACCTCTTTCCGTCTGCTCTTTATATCTGCGGCGGGCACGTTCCTGTGCACTGGCGGTCAGATAGATCTTGACATCCGCCCCCGGAAGAACGCACGTTCCAATGTCTCTTCCATCCATGATCACATTTTCCTTTTCCGCCAGACCGCGCTGGAGGCTCAGAAGCTTCTCCCGGACTACCGGATATTTGGAGGTATTGGATGTCATCATGCTGACCTCCTCGGTACGGATCAGTCCATTGACATTTTCTCCGTTCAGGATCACCTGCTGCTCTCCGTTCTGATAACTGATGGATACATCAATATCCGGACAGGCCGCTGCGATCTTTTCTTCTTCCTCTGACGAAATACCGTTCCGCAGAAAATACAGTGCCATGGAGCGGTACATTGCTCCGGTATCCACATAAATAAATGATAATTTTTCTGCCACTTTTCTGGCAATCGTGCTTTTTCCGGCACCTGCCGGTCCGTCAATCGCAATACTTTTCATAATCTTTTCCTCATTTCTTTTAATTTTGTCCTGCCGACAGCCCTGCCAGATATCCGGTAGACCAGGCAATCTGCAGATTATAACCTCCTGTAACAGCATCCAGATCAAGAACCTCTCCCGCAAAATAGAGTCCCGGAACTTTTTTAGACTCCATGGTTCCCGGATCAACATCCTTTACATTGATACCGCCTCTTGTGATAATGGCTTCATTGAAGCCCCGGAGTCCCGAAACATGCATTTCCAGATGTTTCAGTAACGCCACAAGATTCCGCCGTTCCTCCTTTGTCACTTCATTGACCGGCTTCTCCGGTCCGATCCCGGACAGTTCCACGATCACAGGAATCATCTTTGATGGCAGAAGCTTTCCAAGGCTGTTTTTAAAGTAGCTATTTTTGTTTTTGGAAAAGTCCCGGAGGATCCGCTCATCCAACTGCTTTTCTGACAGGGCAGGCTTTAAATCCAGTACAATCCGGACATCATCCTCCGGTTTTGTAAAATGACAGCTTGCCGTCAGTACCAGCGGACCACTGATGCCGAAATGCGTAAAGAGCATTTCTCCCAGTTCTTCGTAAAGGACTTTCTTGCCTTTAAGCATTTTCATGGACACATTTTTCAAGGATAACCCCTGCATCCTCCGGCAAAAATCCTCCCGGATCTCAAAGGGAACCAGTGACGGCATCACATCTACGATCTGATGTCCAAGCTCCTTTGCAAAACGAAGCCCGTCCCCCGTAGAGCCGGTAGAAGGATAAGAAACTCCTCCTGTCGCAGTGATCACGGCATCCGCAGAAAGCGTCTCCTTCGTGCCGCCTTCTGTTTTCTGAGCAACTACACCACAGCATCGTCCATCCTGTACCAGAATTTCCAATACCTTTGTACGGAGACGGACGGTAACATCTCTTTTCTTCATTGCCTTTTCCAGCGTTCTGATCACATCAGAGGAATGATCCGATTGCGGAAACACTCTGTTTCCCCGCTCTGTCTTGATCCGTAAGCCCTCGCTTTCCAGAAACTCCATCATACGGCTGCTGTCAAAGGTATAAAATGCACTATACAAAAACCTGGGATTCCGGATCGTATGCTGCAACAGATTTTCCACATCACTATCATTGGTGATGTTACATCTTCCCTTGCCCGTGATAAATACTTTTTTGCCCAGCTTTTCGTTTTTTTCCAGAATCGTCACCTGATGTCCCTGATCTGCCGCTGCAATGGCGGCCATCATGCCGGCGGCACCGCCACCAACAATTATTATTTCACTCATATCGTTTTCCTTTGATTTTTATATCCTATCTCTTATGGCTCGGTATCATCACATGTTTCCATCCCGCATAACGCTCCAATTTTTGACCATATAATCCACCAGGGAAATGACCGTCAGAATCAATGCTGCATAGATAAATACATATTCAACGATGTTTATAATATATCCATCAAAATTAACGATCAAAAGGATAGACATGATCATCTGCGTCACTGTTTTGATCTTGCCCCAATAGCTGGCAGCGATCACAACTCCCGCATCCGAAGCCACCAGTCGAAAGCCGCTGATGATAAACTCACGGGCAATGATCACGATCACAACCCATGCCGGCATAGGATTGGATGGAAGAGCCACAAAACAGATCATCGCAGAGCTTACCAAAAGCTTGTCCGCCAGAGGGTCCATAAACTTGCCGAAATTAGAGACCAGATTATATTTTCTGGCGATCTTGCCATCCAGCATATCCGTCAGACTTGCCACAATAAAAATAGCTACTGCAATATAATTGTGATATGCAATATGCTCGGAAAGCATAAAAAATACAAAAAACGGAATCAGTACTACACGAAACATTGTAATCTTATTTGGTAAATTCATCGTCGTCCTCCTCTATTACTTCTCCGATCAGATCATACCCCTGTGCCTGTACGATCTGTACCCGTACATAATCACCGGTTACAAGATGCCAGCTTGTGGATAAAAAGACAAAGCCGTCCACGTCCGGCGCGTCCATATAGCTCCTGCCCACATAGACATCATCATCCGGAAGATATCCTTCGATCATTACATCCATTTCCTGCCCGATACGGGATTCATTTTTCTCGAAGGCAATCTCCTGCTGCATTGCCATGATCACATCACGGCGTTCCTCCTTAAGCTCCTCCGGAATCTGATCCTCCATCTCTGCTGCCGGAGTGTCCTCTTCCTGTGAATAAGTAAATACGCCCAGACGGTCAAACCGCATTGCCTTTACAAACTCCTGAAGCGCCTCAAAATCCTCCTGTGTCTCTCCCGGAAATCCGGTGATCAGTGTGGTTCTCAACGCAATATCCGGAATCTCCTTACGCAAATGCTGTACCATCTGCGTAAGCTGCGCCCGGTCCGTACGTCTTCCCATCTTTTTCAAGATCGTATCCGCCCCGTGCTGGATTGGAATATCCAGATAATGACATACCTTCGGCAGCTTCTTAATGGCATCGATCAGCTCCTGGGTAATCTCCTCCGGATAGCAATATAAAATCCGGATCCAGCGGATACCCTCTACCTCAGATAACCGCTCCAGAAGCTTTGGCAGACTTTTCTCTCCATACAGATCTGTGCCGTATAATGTTGTCTCCTGCGCCACAAGTATCAGCTCTCTTACACCATTTTCTGCAAGGTGACGTGCCTGCTGTACGAGATTTTCCATCGGCACACTGCGGTAATGACCACGTACCTTCGGAATGATACAATACGTGCAGCACTTGTCACATCCCTCTGCAATCTTGAGATACGCATAGCTGCCACCGGACGTATTATCTCTGTCCGTCAGGGGCGTCGGCAGATAATCAATGCTTTTCAGACTCTCCACCACACCCTTTTGCTCCAGAGCTTTCCGGAGCGTCCGGCCCATTTCCTCATACCCCATGGTGCCGATGATCACATCCACCTCCGGAATCTCCGTCCGGATTTCCTGATGATAACGCTGTGCAAGGCACCCTGCCGCCACCAGAAGCTTACATTTTCCATCCTCTTTGTATGCGGCCATCTCCAGAAGTGTATTGATGCTTTCTTCCTTGGCATCTCCAATGAAACAGCAGGTATTTACCACGATGATATCTGCTTCCTCTTCCCGGTCGATGATCTCAAAGCCATCCTTGCGCAGAGAGGTGATCATCATCTCACTGTCCACCAGGTTTTTGTCACAGCCAAGAGATACAAAAAATATATTCATGTTCTGTTCTCCATTCTAGTACATTATTCTACGGATGAAACACAGTTATTCATCAGCATGGCAATGGTCATCGGACCAACGCCGCCCGGCACCGGCGTAATAGCCCCGGCTACCGGCTCCACGGAATCAAAATCCACGTCACCGCAGAGCTTGCCATCCTCTTTGCGGTGCATTCCCACATCAATGACTGTGGCGCCTTCTTTGACATAATCTGCAGTAATAAACTGACGTTTTCCAATGGCTACCACCAGAATATCCGCCCGTCTGGTCACTTCCTTCAGATCCCTGGTATGGGAATGGCATACGGTTACTGTGCCGTTTTCGCGGATCAGAAGCATTGCCATCGGTTTTCCGACAATATTACTCCGCCCTACCACAACGCACTCCTTTCCGTCAATCTCAATGCCGGATCTTTTTAACAGCTGAATGATACCGGCCGGGGTGCAGGATACAAAGCCCTTCTGGCCGATGCTTAACAGACCGACACTCTGTGGATGAAAACCGTCCACATCCTTCTCCGGCGCGATAGTACGGATCACGGTATCCTCGTCTATATGTGCCGGCAGCGGAAGCTGTACCAGAATGCCATTGACATCCTCTCTGTCATTTAACTGACGCACCAGATTCAGAAGCTCCTCCTGTGTTGTCTCCTCCGGCAGCTCATATGCCAGAGAATTGATGCCAATATATGCACAGGCTTTCTTTTTATTGCCTACATATACGGTGGAGGCCGGATCATTTCCAACCTGAATCACTGCCAGGGTTACTTCCACACCCTTCTCCTTAAGCTGCGCCACCTTTTCCTTTAATTCATCCTTAATCTCCCCTGAAATCTTTTTTCCATCGATTAATTTTGCCACTGCAATTCACCTTGCCTTTCTATTTATACACGGAAAATACTTCCGCCTACAAACTCTCTCATTAACGAATTCTTCGGGATCACCTCGGTACTGACACCGATAAAATAATCCAGGAATTTTAACAGACGCTTTGCCTCTACATACTCCGGCACATCCTTGGGAATGCCAAAAAGAATGGACTCGGCATATGGTTTTAACACAGCCAGCTCATAGATCAGCGCAGAATTAAACATCACATCCGCTTCCTCCTGGAATGGGAATATGTACTGATCCTCTCCCCGGCGTACCGAAGGCCACATACCGATGGTATGCATTGCCGATGCCCCGCGTGTTCTGGCATCCCGGACCATCCGGCGGATCAGTCGTCCGTCCGTCGTGGAGATCCGGTTGTGCTCATCAATATTTAACTGTGTCAATGCACTGATATAAATCTTAAACTTGCTCTCCTTCGGCAGAGAATAGGACATCTTTTCGTTGAGTCCATGAATTCCCTCGATCACCAGAATATCCTCCGGACCAAGCTGGCGGAAATCGCCATTATATTCTCTCTTGCCCAGCAGGAAATTAAACTCCGGAAGCTCAACTCTTTTTCCATCCAGAAGCGCTGTCATATCTTCATTAAACTGCTTTGTGTCGATTGCCTCCAGACATTCGAAATTGTAATTGCCATCCTCATCCAACGGTGTATCCTTGCGATCCTTAAAATAATTGTCTAAAGCAATGGTATGCGGCTTCAGACCGTGAGTACGGAGCTGGATCGCTAGACGATGAGAGAAGGAAGTCTTACCTGAAGAAGATGGTCCCGCAATCATCACAAACTTTTTACTCCGGTCACTGGCGATCTGTTCTGCAATCTCTGCCACCTTCTTCTCCTGAAGTGCCTCCTGCACCAGGATCAGATCCGTAATACCGCCATGGGAGATCACATCATTTAATGCTCCCACGGTGTCTACATTCATCATCCGTCCCCATTCACTTGCCTCCTGCAGCGTTGCAAACAGCTTCGGTGTCTCCTTGACCGGAGCCAGAGTTTCCGGATGCTTGCGGTTTGGCAGACAGATCAGGAAGCCCTTATCATATTTCTCCAATCGGAAATACTTTAATATACCTGTAGATGGCGGCATGTAGCCATAATAATAATCCTCGAAGCCATCCAGATTGTAAATATTTACCTTGGAAACCCTGCGGTATTCAAACAGCTTCTTTTTGTCCTTCATACCATACTTTTCAAAAGTTTCCACTGCCGACGAGGTGCTGACGGATTTCTTATGAAATACCTTATCCTGCTCCACCAGACTGTGCATAAACTGCTCCACCTGATCTAACAGCTCCTTTGTCAGTTCAATCCCTTCTGCTTCACAATAAACATTATCTCCCAGAGTATGCTTTACAAAGACGTTTTCCAGTCCCTTCTCTCCGGCAACGTGATAAAAGCTGCGAAGCAACAGAAGCGTTACGCCCCGGACGTAGGTTTTATATCCACTGTCACTGGCCGTTGTCAGGAACGTGATCTCCTGCTCCTTATTGACGGATTTGTTTAACTCGATCAGCTTTTCTCCCCGTTTCGCCAATATAATATCATGCTCGTAATTCTTCTGAAAATCCTTTGCGATCTGTAAATATGTAGTACCCCTCTCATATTCCGTTAATTCCCCATCTACTGTTACCTTCACCATATGTCACCCTTCCTTTCTGTGCAGACAGATTTCCTTTGCCTGCTGCACAAGAACTTGTTCCTGCTCCAGTTCCTGTTTCTGGCGTGCTGCCTGCTCCGATAACTCCCTTGATGCCATTTTATTTAATATCCCCTGAAGCCTTGTCTCCTCCTTCTCCAAAAAGGAAATAAGACAGGTATCCCCATGCTCCAGCAGATATCTTCCATATATATATTCCATTTCATCGGAATAATGCTCCTGTCCCGGAACCGCCCGCATGATCAGATAATATTTGCCCTGATCAAGAACCATTGTCTCCGCGGCGATCATAAATCCATGTTCATGAAGATAGTGGCGTACCACAGACCATTCTGACTGCGGCGACAGCACAAGCTCCTGTGCCCTCTCCACAATCTCAGGCGAATCCTCCAGTATCTTACAGATCAAAGCTCCTCCCATGCCGCTGATCAACAGGGTATCCGCTTCTCCCGGCACAAGCTTCTTCGCTCCGTCCGACAGCCGAAGCTCGATCTGTTCTGTCAGACCGCTCTCCGTCACATGTTCCCTGGCTCTCTCCAGAGGTCCCTCGTTAATATCCATTGCGATCACATGATCAGCCAGTCCCTGCTCGATCAGATAGATCGATGTAAACCCGTGGTCACAGCCAATGTCCGCAGTCACACCATGGCTCTTCACCTGATGTGCCACTGCCTGCAGCCTTTTGGAAAGCCGGATCAATCCAGATAATCCTTCAGCTTGCGGCTGCGGCTCGGATGTCTGAGCTTCCGAAGTGCCTTAGCCTCAATCTGACGAATACGCTCTCTGGTAACTTCAAACTCACGTCCCACTTCCTCCAGAGTGCGGGAACGGCCGTCCTCCAGACCAAAACGAAGCTTCAATACCTTCTGCTCGCGCTCTGTTAAAGTACCAAGCACTTCCTCAAGCTGTTCTCTGAGAAGGGTAAATGCTGCTGCCTCTGCGGGTACCGGCACATTTTCATCCTGAATGAAGTCTCCAAGATGGCTGTCCTCCTCCTCGCCGATCGGTGTCTCCAAAGAAACAGGCTCCAATGAGATTTTCTGAATCTCGCGGACACGGTCCACCGGCATATTCATATGCTCTGCTATCTCCTCAGGATACGGCTCTCTGCCAAGCTCCTGTAAGAGCTGACGCTGTACACGGACAAATTTATTGATGGTCTCCACCATATGAACCGGAATACGAATGGTTCTTGCCTGATCTGCAATGGCACGGGTGATCGCCTGACGGATCCACCATGTTGCATAGGTACTGAACTTGTATCCCTTCTTATAATCAAACTTTTCTACTGCTTTGATCAGGCCAAGATTTCCCTCCTGGATCAGATCAAGGAACAGCATGCCTCGTCCCACATAGCGCTTTGCAATGCTGACAACCAGACGAAGGTTTGCCTCTGCCAGCTTCTTTTTGGCCTCTGCGTCCCCCTCTTCCATACGCTTTGCCAACTCCACCTCTTCATCTGCTGAGAGAAGAGGAACCTTTCCGATCTCCTTCAGATACATTCTGACCGGATCCTCAATGCTGACACCGTCCGGCACCGAAAGGTCGATATTTTCAATATCCTCCTCGTTGCCCTCACCGTCTGCTTCCATGCCAAGAATGATGTCATCATCCACATCATCCTTATCGTCGGAAATCTGGAACACATCGATGCCGTTATTTTCCAGGTATTCGATGATCTTTTCCATCTTTTCCTCGTCTAACTCCATATCCCCAAAGAAATTATTGATCTCCTGATACTCCAACACGTTCTTTTTGGTATGCGCCAGCTCCTTTAAGGCATTCAGCTTTTCGATAAACTTCACCTCGTGGTTTTCATTTTTGTCATCTCCTGAGCCTTTTGTCTTTGATTTTGCAGACTTGGAAGACTTCGCCTTAGAAGTCTTCTTTTCGCTCTCTGACGCCTTCTTTGTTGTGGTTTCTGTCTTTTTTGCCGTTGTTTTCGTTGTCTTTGTTTTCTTTTTCTCGTCATCTACAGAAGTAGTACCTTCAGCAGCTTTTTCGACGGTAGACTTTTTCATTTTCTCCTCCTTTGTCTCTGCCGCTTTTGTTGCCTGCTTTTTCTCTGTTGCCATACGATACCTTCCTTTCTTACCTATACTTTTTCCAATTATTTATGAAATATGCAGTTTTACTGCACCTTGCAGCATTTTCTTTTGTTGTACGAGCTTTTGCAATTCATTGAGATCTGTAACTTCTCCCGCCTGCCGCTCCAAACTGTGTTCTTTGATCTTCAGGATCAGATCCGTGATCGCCTTTTTCTTTTCTTCTGCCTGGATCTCACTGCCAAAGCTTGTCTGAAACATAGACGCTACCTTGTTTTGCTCCTCTACCTCGGTAAAATGTCCTATGATCCTTGCGGGCTCCAGCTCATCCTTTTCCATCTGTTCATAGAGCTCCTTCGCCACAGTCCGGTACAATCCTTCCTCAAAATCCTCCGGTTTGATCCATTGACTAATCTGCCGGAACAGCTGCGGTTCCTCGATCAACCATGACAAAAGCAGCCGGTAGGAATAACTGATGCCCTCTCTCGACTCCTTTTTACGGCCTTTTCGGAGCCGTTCCTGCTGTCTCTCCTCCATGACCTCCTCATAGCCTGACGGCATCTGATTGCCATACCGCACCACAAGCTGCTGTAGATCCTCTGTTTTAATATTATACCGGGCAGCTACCGCTTCCAGATAATTATTCCGCTGGATCTTGTCCTCAAAAACAAGAAACTTTCTGGCAATCTCATGGATAAATTTTGTCTTCTGGTCCGGATCACTCATAGAATAGTTTCTTTTGGTCACCTCAATCTCAAAGAAGAAGCTGTTCTGTGCCTCCTCTATCCGCTTTTCAAACTCATCTGCGCCCAGATTTTTAATAAATTCATCCGGGTCCTTATAGGGCTCCATATGGACAACCTTTCCGGTAATGCCTGCTCTTCTCAGCATCGGAATTGCCCTCATTGCAGCCTTTACACCTGCACCATCACTGTCGTAGGTCAAAAGCACCTCATCCGTATAACGCCGGATCAGATTGGCCTGCTGCTCGGTAAATGCCGTTCCAAGAGATGCAACTGCATTGGTAAAACCGGCCTGATGCAGAGCGATCACATCCATATATCCCTCACACAGGATCATATTGTTTCTCTTACCCCGCTTGGCATAATTGAGTCCAAACAGGTTCCTGCTTTTGTCAAAGATCTTTGTCTCCGGTGAATTGAGGTACTTTGGCTTTGCATCTCCCATGACACGGCCGCCAAACCCGATCACACGGTTATTGACATCCATGATTGGAAACATGACCCGGTTCCAAAACTTGTCATAGACGCCTCGTTCATCCATCTTAAAAAGGCCTGTCTCCTTAAGGATCTGATCGCTGTAGCCTTCCTTTTTCAGATACTGATACAGCTCTCCGCCGCCCTGTCCGGCGAAGCCCAGGCCAAAGTGAAGAATCGTTTCATCGGTCAGCCCTCTGCCCGTGAGATAATCATACCCAGCCTTTCCCCGCGGGGATTTCAACAGGGCAAAATAATACCTCGCCGCCTTTTTATTGATCTCCAGCAAAGTCAGCCTGATGCCCTCCTGCTGTTTTTGCTGTGCTGTCATTTCCTGCTTGGGAAGATCAATTCCGGCCTGCTCGGCCAACATCTCCATTGCCTCAGGAAAAGTGAGATTTTCATATTCCATCACAAAGGTCAGTACATTGCCGCCCACGCCACAGCCAAAGCATTTATACATCTGCCTGGCGGGATTTACATGAAATGACGGTGTTTTCTCATTGTGAAACGGACACAATCCCGTATATCCACTGCCTGTCCGTTTTAGCCGGACATATCTGCCGATCACGCTGACAATATCACTCCGAGACCGTACTTCCTCGATCTGTTCCTCGGAATACCACGGCATTGTATCACCTCCCTCTCACTGGGCCTTTACACAAAAATAACTAATACAGCGCAAACCACTATATTAGTTATTCGACAAAGATTTTATTTTTCCTTTTTCTTTTTTATTTTGGTTGAACTCTGGCAGCCACAAGCTTTAACGGTGCTCTGTTCCAAGTACACTCCATGCTTTTGGGATCATCAGCTCCTTATAAAGATTTACCATATAACGGTCACTCATACAGGCAATAAAATCACAGACAGCCCGTTCCGGCGTCTCTCCCAGAAGAATCAGTGCCGAGAATTCACTTGGAAGTTCCTCGGTATGATGTATGTAATAGTCATACAGCTGCTCGATCAGGATTTCTACTTTCTTTTCCTCGCTCTTTGCCACCGGATTTGTATAGACCTTTTCAAACATATAACTTCGCAGGGAAAACATCGCCTTCTCCACCTCCGGCGACATACTAATATCGTTTTTTCCTTCGCTGTTTCTTACGATATCGTGGACTAATGTATTTAACCGGTAATTTGTGCTGTGCCCCAGTACATCCGTCAGCCAGTATGGAATTTCCTCCTCTTTGATCAGTCCTGCACGAATGGAATCATCAATATCAGAATTGATATAGGCAATCTTATCGGAAAGGCGGACAATCTTGCCCTCCAGCGTAGCCGGTGTCAGACTGGTCTGATGATTCAGAATGCCATCCCGTACCTCCCAGGTGAGATTCAGCCCCATTCCTTCTTTTTCCAGACGCTCCACCACACGTACACTCTGTTCATTATGCCGGAAGCCTCCCAGATCCTTCGTGATCCGGTTTAACGCCCGCTCCCCGGCATGGCCGAAGGGAGTATGCCCCAGATCATGCCCCAATGCGATTGCCTCCGTAAGATCCTCATTAAGCTGCAGGGCTCTTGCTATGGTTCTGGCATTCTGTGCCACCTCCAGCGTATGAGTCATACGGGTCCGGTAATGATCTCCCTCCGGAGCCAGAAAGACCTGCGTTTTCTGCTTAAGACGCCGAAACGCTTTACTATGCAGGATACGGTCTCTGTCCCTCTGATAATCCGTGCGGATATCACACTGGGGCTCTGTCCGTTCCCTTCCTCTGCTCTCATCTGCAAAGCTGGCATACTTTCCCAAAATCTCGTGCTCTCTCTGTTCCTGTCTTTCCCGAAGATTTTTTTCCTGCTCCATAGGGATCACCAGTCCTTTCTCTGTGATATCCAAACATCACCGCTCACTCGACAACCTTTCCATAATAATAGAAGCCCTTACTCTCACACAGCTTTACCGGTACGATCTTACCGATCATAGATTCATCCCCCGGAAAATGTACCAGATAGTTTTTGGCTGTTCTGCCGGTGACATATCCTTCCTCCTGCTTATTCACATCTTCCACCAGCACATCCTCTACCGCACCGGCTCCCGCCTGTGTTTTCTCAGCGGAAATCTCCTGAACCCTCTTTAGCAGACGGTCAAACCGTGCCTTGACAACCTCCTCCGGCACCTGATCCTCCATAGCCGCAGCCGGAGTTCCGGTACGCTTACTGTATATAAAGGTAAAGGCACTATCATACTTTACCTGCTCCACCACATCCATGGTATCCTCAAAATCCTCCTCGGTTTCTCCCGGAAATCCCACAATAATATCTGTGGTCAGAGCAATATCCGGCATTGCCTTTTTAATCTTTGCAACCAGCTCCAGATAACTCTCCTTGGTATAATGACGGTTCATAATCTTTAACAGGCGGCTGCTGCCGGACTGCAGCGGTAAATGAAGCTGTCTGCATACCTTCTTAGAATGCGTCATCACATCAATCAGCTCATCCGACAGATCCTTCGGATGCGAAGTCATAAAACGGATCCTCTCCAGTCCCTCGATCTCATCCACCTGCTTCAAAAGCTGCGCAAAGGTGATCGGATGCTCCAGATTCTTTCCATAAGAATTGACATTCTGTCCCAGCAACATAATTTCAACAACACCATCTGCCACCAGCTCTTTGATCTCCTTAATGATCTCCTCCGGTTCCCGGCTGCGCTCCCGTCCCCGGACATACGGCACGATACAATAGCTGCAGAAGTTGTTGCAGCCAAACATAATGTTAACACCGCTCTTAAAGGAATATTTCCGCTCGATCGGAAGCTCCTCCACAATCGCATCCGTGTCCTTCCAGACATCCACGATCATCCGCTTTTTCGCAGAGGCATCAAATACACGCATTGCCAACAGCTCTGCAAACTTAAATATATTGTGGGTTCCAAAAATAATATCCACATTGCGGTAGCTTGTTTTGATCTTATCTACCACGGTCTTTTCCTGCATCATACATCCGCAAAGCATGGTAAGCATTTCCGGATTCTGCTTTTTGTACCGCTTCAACTGGCCCAGATGACCATACACCTTTAAGTTTGCATTTTCCCGGACAGTACATGTATTGTAAAGGACAAGATCCGCTTCCTCCTGATCTGTCTCCTCATAGCCGATCATCTGCAGTATACCAAGGATTTTTTCAGAATCCCTCGCATTCATCTGACAGCCAAAGGTAGTCACACATGCCGTCAGTGGTCTTCCAAGCTGCGCCTTCCGTTCCTCCATCCAAAGCTGCAGCTTCCGGATAAAGTAATACTGACGCTCCGGCTCTGTCTCCGGCGGTGCCACTGTCATATCCATCGTCTCGATGATCTTTGTCATTTCTAATTTATCCACAGGTTTATAACTCCTTTTCTCTAATCTTAATGAATGAGTGATTATCTTTTCTTTAGCCTTCCGGACGACACCAACCGCATGGCGAATATCCTGCCTGATGCGCAGCATCAATACTGTCAAAATATACCCTGTTCTTCTCATAGGGAAGTCCGTTGCAGCTTGGCAGATGGAACTTTTTGGAATTGACATTACCAATATATTTCTGTCCGTTTGCAAGCGCCGGCGCACTGCTTGCCGTATTGTCACTGCCGGATGTATCATCTCCGGATATCTGACTCTCGGAACCGTCTGCCCCGATCAGTGTACTGCTGCCATACTCCCGGTAAGACCACAGCTTGCTTGGGCTCTTGTTCCATTTAATCCTGCTTCCATTGCTTGTCGCAACGATGGTTCCCTGAGCATCTGTCCGGAAGATCTTTGTGCCGATTGCTTTCAGACGGCTCATGGCACTCTGCGCCGGATGACCATAATTATTGTCAGCACCGCAGCTGATCACAGTATATTTCGGTTTCATTGCCTGCAGAAGCTTCTCGGAAGATGAATTTGCACTCCCGTGATGGCCTGCCATATAAACATCACAGGAAAGATTCTGCCCATTTTCCACCATTTCATATTCACTTTCCGTTTCCGCGTCTCCGGTGATCACAAAGCGGTTCTTTCCATTGACCAGCTTTAATGCAATGGAATAATTGTTTTCATCCACATAGCCACTGCTGTTTGGTGCCAGAATCGTAAAGCGGGCCTTTCCCAGCTTATATTTTTTACCGACCTTCGGCCTTGTTGTCGCAATCTTCTTCTGGGCAATGATATTACAGTAAGACTCATATACTCTGGAATCCGCTGTATAAGCCGGAGCGATCACCCTTTTCACCTTAAATACATTTAAAGCTCCCACGACTCCGTTCAAATGATCTGAATCATAATGGCTTACAACCACATAATCAAGCTTCTTTACCTTCTGACGTTTCAGATAGCTGACTACTTTGGACGACGCATCACTGTCTCCACCATCGATCAGCATAAAATGGACACCGGACTGTACCAGCACAGCACTTCCCTGCCCTACATCAATATAGTGAACCTTCATTGTGGACTTTCCTGCCGCTGCAGCCTTTTGAACCCCCTGCCCCTCCTGCTGCCCGGACCGGCTTTCATAATATGTACCATCAAGCCCTGTCAGCCCGCCAACAAGCATTGCCGCCATCAGGAAAGTCATAATGATCCGTTTTTTTATTGTGTGCAAAGAAACCTCCTCCTTCTGCATAAAATGAGTTCTATAAATACTCTTTTATTCATTGTATCACAAATTCTCAGTCAAGAGAAATTTTTACATATACCGCTTTTCAAACTCCTCTACCGGAATCGGCTTTGAAAAATAATATCCCTGATAAATTCTACACCCCATCTGGGCCAGCTTCACAACCTGTTCCTTTGTCTCAACTCCCTCTGTCACCACAGAAAGACCAAGTGTTTTACTGAGAGAGATGATCATATTTAAGATAGACATGCTTTTTTCCAGATTTTCCGGTTTTGATGTCCTTAAAAAGCCCATATCTATTTTGAGAACATCCACATCCATATCCTTTAATGTGTTGAAAGAAGAATATCCGCTTCCAAAATCATCAATTTCCACTTGAAAACCATATTTCCGGAACTGCTCGATCATATCAAGCTCTCCGGCAGTTCCTGTCATAATTGCCGTTTCCGTGATCTCCAGCTTCAATGTCGATGGAATGATGCGATATTTTTCTACAAGTGCGGTAATAGTTTCATACACATTCATATAGTAAAAATCTTTGGTAGAAATATTAACAGATATATATAAATCACTGTGTCCCTCCTGCTGCCACCGGGCAAGCTTTTGTACGGCAAGCTCCCAGATAAACCGGTCCAGCCGGTAGATCAGCCCTGTTTTTTCAAACACCTCGATAAAATCACCCGGAAAGATCAGACCCCGTTTTGGATGCTGCCATCTCACCAGCGCCTCTGCCCCAAGCATTTTGCCCTCCGATGTCATCTGTGGCTGTAAATACATACAGAATTGTTTCTCTTTAAGTGCCTGATCAAAATCTCCCACAAGCTGCTTTTCCAAAATCGTATTATTTAATATGGTGTCATTATAATAGGCAATGGATCTGGCATAATTTTCATTCAATGTCTTGATCGCAAAATTTGCTTTATCGCACATAATGGAAATATCTTCATTGATATCCGTAATTTCATAAACACCAATATATATATGAAGATGATACAGATCATTGTTAAATACCTGTCCCATTGTCTGTATAGCATCAGTAAAATACTCCTCCTGAAATCTTGCCTTCGGCATACATACTGCAAATTTATCTCCACCGATCCTGCCATAGACAATTCCGTCACGGCATCTCTCTTTCAAAAGACCGGCCTCCATCTTTAACACCTCATTCCCCTTTTCCATTCCAAAAAGATCATTGATCAGCTTAAAGTCCTTAATATTGGAACTAAGTAACAGCCACTCCTCATCCGGATGAGACTTCAGGATCTCAGCCGATTTCACTGCAAAATGGCTTTTATTGTATAATCCTGTCAATGTATCATGTGTTGCAAGATACCTCTCCTGTTCCAGTGCAAGATGTTTTTCTGTGTTATCAACCAGATTCAGGAAAAATCCTATGTATTCCTTCTTTTGATCAAATAATTTCCGATACTCAATATCAAAATAATGAATTTCATTATCAATGGTTTTCTGATCACTCCACTCAAGAGAATCCCGGCTTTCAATATCATTTTCGGCAAGCCAGGCTTTTACATACTCTGAAACGGCTTGCAGACTGCCTTCCGAGGTACAAAACATTTCCAATGCCCGGTCATTTGCATAGACACATTCATTATTAATATCAAAACAGATTACCATATTGTTCATTTCCGTTACCACGATAGACAGTGTTTTGTCTACCAGTTCCTTAGGAGAACGGTACAGACTCAGATAACAGATCAATATCGCCGCAAACACAAAAAACGGAAGCGACAGATCTACCGGAAATTCAGACAGGTCACATACCACATTCAGCACAAGGATCACACAGATAACCACTAGGATCGGAAAGTATTTCTTGCGATAAAAATATGGAATCCTCGTAATTTTTGTGATAAATGACGCAATAGTACATAATACCAGACAAAAAGCAAAAACAAAATGAAGATGATAAAAAACAGATTTGGTTCCGATATGAAACAACTCATAATTCATATAACTTACTTTATTTAAAGTAAATACATTATGCAAAAACGTATTTGCAAACAAAGATATTCCATCCAGATATGCCACTATAAAGCATCCCGTACGAAACGGCGAAATTTCATTAAATACCATCGTATATTGCTGGGAATACTGTAATATGTATATTAAAACCATATCATAAGAAAAAAGATATAAAGCTTCCATTAAGTATGCAAATGTTTCGTCTATTGAGAATACAAACAAACCATTACTTAAAATCGTTATAATTGCAAAAACAAGACATTTCACGATGGAAACTGCAACATCACTTTTTATTTTCCGGGCATATCTGATACAGATCAATATGGGTATGATCATCAACAACAATAAAACCATATATATTTTGTCCATACGGAATTTCTCCTCCACTCCAAACATAATCAATTCAAATACATTATACAAAAAAAAACCTACTTGTCAAATATATCTCCAACTTTTACTTCATCCTCTTATCAAAAAAAGACCGCTGCTTCACAAATTTTATTTATGAAGCAGCAATCTCTTTTCTGCAGACAATTTTATTTTTCTACCGGAAAGGAAACTGTCACATGAAACAGATCTCCGTCCAGACGTATTTCAAATTTTCCTCCCATCCGCCCCGTCAGATTATTGGCAATATAAAGGCCCAGCCCGCTTCCCTCTGTTGTCCGGGAAGCATCTCCCCTGACAAAGCGCTCCATCAGCTCATTGGGACTGATATCAAGCCGCTCCCTGGAGATATTTTTGATAGAAAATTCTGCCATTTCCTGTCCGGTAACATCATCCTCTTTTTCAGATAATGTCACATAAACTCTCGTTCCTTCCAGTGCATATTTGGCTACATTGCCATAAAGATTCTCCAGTATCCGGAAAACTCTTCTCCCATCCCCCTGAAACCGGACCGGCTGTTCCGATATCTCTGCCACAAGAGACAGACCTGCCTGCTCAAACTTTTCTTCAAACTCGCCATTGGTCTGATTGACCAGTTCCCCAAAATTCAATGTAGTGATCTGCAGCTCTATGGTTCCGGAGGATGCCTTCGATGCTTCTACCAGATCCTCGATCAGGCTTTTCAGACGCATGGATTTGCGGTCAAGAACATCCAGATACTCCTGTGCTCTCTCATTGTCGATATGCTCCCGCTTCAACAAGTCCACATAATTGATCACGGAAGTCAGCGGTGTTTTGATATCGTGGGATACATTGGTGATCAGCTCCGTTTTCATCCGTTCGCTTCGCACCGACTCTTCCACCGCACTTTCCAGTCCCTGCCGAATATGATTGATGGTATCTGCAAGCTCCTTCTGCTCTTTGGAGGCTTTTTCCGGCAGACCGATCTGATAGGAGATATCCCCTTGTGCAATTCTCTCGGCACCCTTCTGAATCTTCTCATCAGCAATGCCATTTCTCATTGCTGCCAAAAGGGCTCCTTCTCCGGCAATCAAAAGGAATGGAAGTCCTATTACACAAACAATAACTGTCATACCGTAAGAAACACCAAAAGAATAATTAACCACCACATTCCAGCTGACAATCCATATTACAAGCCATAATACAGCAAAGGCGATCACTGCTGTCCCGTATCTTACGAGCGCTCTCGTATCTTTATATTTTTGCACAAACACCTTCAGCTTTGATACAGCAATCGTTCCTCCCGTTTTTCCCTTTCGGAAACACCAGCGGATCAAGCTGTGCTCTTTCAGTCTTTTCTGGCAGATTCTTTGTATGAGCCCCAATAGGAAAAACATTACCGCCAACGCAAGCGCTGCGACCAATAAGGCATCTGCAAGTCTGGTAATACTTATATTTCCGATATTCGTCTGCTCCATTGTCTGTTCCCGGTTGGAAATATGACACAGATCATATACTGATCCATTCAGCAGATATATTCCCACCAACGCAGCCACAGCCAGAATCTCAGACGGAAGCTTTTGAATCCGTCTTTCCTTTCCCTGCGTCGTTGTGCTTGTCACGGCCAGACCAAAGAATGCAAGCAGCATACTTAAAAGACCGATTGCAAAGATAAGAATACTTTGTTTTGCTGTATCCTTTGCCCGCAGATACTGTTTCTGTGTTTCCTGATAATCCTTATATAAGGATGCCATACCACTTGTCTTACTCGGTGAGGTGATATCTAATACCGGATATCCCACGACCACATAGGCATTCTGATGGGAATTCGTCATCTTTTTCAGAAATTCCTTCAAATCTCCGGAATTTTCAAAGCCATGCCAGCTCCAGTTGGTCTGATATACCTCTCCTCTGGCATCATATATCGCATATTTATAATCATAGGATGTTTTGTTCTCATCAATGGCTGCACGCTGGAGATTATCCACATAAGATGTCCATTTTTCATTTTTTGTAATGAGACACTTTTTATCCAGAGTTACATTATATAAAAATCCGGATTTTTGTAAAAAGTCTTCAAGTCCTTTTCCAAAGCTCAGCAAAAACTGCGCCATGTCTGCTGCCATAGTCTCATTACAAAGAGGCCTTCCTATATTCCACGGTGCCCCTATGGCATTCTCCATGAGCTTCTGCCCTTTCTTTTTGATCTCTTCTGTGTATTTTTCCAGACTTTCATCGTAGACATAACACCCTTCTTCATTGTCCTCTGCATCACTATAATATGCCATCGGATCCTTTAAGAAGTTTTTCAGGGTAAAATCCGACTTTCCACCATTATAATAAAGTCTATCGTTCATATCCAGACGAAGTGCTGTGTGATTGTCCTCTTCTCCCAAAGAATCATAGACATACACAATGTTTGTGTCTTCCACCAGCTTTGAATTTTCCTCAATATTGTACAGATCCGTAATGCGGTGTGCTTTCCGGTAATCTTCCATAAGATCCCCATAATAACTCTTATATCCGGTTCCATCCTCTCCTTTTCCCTGAAAGTTATTCTCTGCGGCAAGAGCCATCTGATACAGCAGCCATCCTTTGGCATAATTTGGATACATCTGTCCAAGCCACCGGGCATAATCGGAATGAAGTCCTACCTTCTGCGTTCCCTTTGTCAGATCCACCTCCATGGTCTCCGTTTCCCGATTTCCCCCCTGCAGTCCCGGCAATAATGTTTCCTGTCCGTCATAACGCTTGATTTCCGTAGTTTTTTCCCCTTGTTTCTCCATATTCTTCCAGTCTTTTTTGGAGAAATTTTCCCCGGAGGCTACCGTATAATAAAGCGTACTTTTCTCCCAGTTGCCTCTTGCAAAATAAACCTGTTTCAGCGAAAGAAGCTGCGATGCCTTTTTGTAGATACTGACATTTTCTTTGCTGTACTTTTCAAAGCCGTTAATGTAGTTTGAAAGATATCCGTCATAATCATAATTATGACCTTTCCAGCCGGCTGCTTCTTTCAATGTAACTACCTTTTTGTCAGCTCCTGTTCCTGTCTGCAGAAATGGCATATTCTCCATTTTCCCTGTATATACGGAGCCGTCCACACTTCCCAGTCTGCGGATATTCAGATAAAGCTCCAGTGCCTGCAGATAGCTGTCAGTCAGCTTTCGAAATTCGCTGCTTTCTTCCAGATTTCCATTCTCGGAAACATTATTTTCCGAAGAAAGCTGATTCATTTTGGATTTTGCTCCAATATAATCAATTCCTGAAAGGGACGCTGTCACCGTCGCTGCCGTCAGAACCAATCCAAGAAGGATACGGACCAATTTTCTTTTATTTGTTTTCCCCTTTTTTTGTTTCTCTTCTTTGTTTTCCCTTATCTCTTTGTTTCGTCTCATCTTATAAATCCCCCCTTGTCCGATTTACTGATTTTCCAGCTTGTAACCTACGCCCCACACAACCTTCAGATATCTTGGCTCTTTGGGGTTGATCTCGATCTTTTCCCGGATATGGCGGATATGTACTGCCACTGTATTTTCTGCAGCATAGCCATTTTCATTCCAGATGCTCTCATAAATCTGCCGGCTGGAAAAGACCTTTCCCGGATGTTTCATCATCAGCAGCAGGATATTGTACTCCAGAGGCGTCATCTTGATCAACCGGCCATCCATATACACCTGCTTGCGGTCATCATCCATTTCCAGTCCACCGAGACGATATGTTATTCCCCCTGACGGCACCTCCCCGCTCATCATATCATAACGTCTCAGCTGGGACTTTACTCTGGCCACAAGCTCCAGCGGATTAAACGGCTTCGTCACGTAATCATCCGCTCCGATATTCAGACCCAGAATCTTGTCTGCATCCTCTGATTTGGCAGAGATGATAATAACCGGCACCTTACTTTCCTCCCGGATCTTCATGGTAGCATGGATTCCATCCAGCCTTGGCATCATCACATCGATCACCAGCAGATCAATCTGATTCTGACGGATCTGCTGCAGTGCCTGCATCCCGTCATAAGCCGTGAGTACCTCATACCCCTCCTGCTCCAGATAGATCTGAATCGCCTCCACGATTTCTTTGTCATCATCACATACCAGTATTGTCTGCATTTTTGTCCTCTTTTCTGTACCTGTGGCGTACCTTGCTGCTTTACATTTCCTATCATAAACTACATTTTTTAAGACAAGCGAATGAAATTCTTAAGATTTCTTTAAGTTTATCACAGAATGGATAAAGAAAAAAGAGACCACCGTATCTGCCCATTACGGTGGCCTCTCAAATCAGGGTTTCCGCGAAACTCCCGACCGGAACCTCTATGAAGTTCCATATTCACACACAATCAAATTTAAAGGAAAACTCATGCTTTTTGCAAATTTTGAGCTGCAAGCTCAAATTTACTGTGCAAAATCGTAGTGTTTCTTAGCAGCCACAAAAGGCTGCTTTAGAAATACTTTTTGCACTTTATTCGGCTGCATCCTGGAGAGCGTCAAAACCTTCCTCTCCGGTACGAACCTTCACTACATTCTCTACATCATATACAAAGATCTTACCATCTCCGTAGTGACCGGTGTAAAGAACCTTCTTAGCTGTCTCAATCACTGTCTCAATCGGTACGGAGCTGATAACAACCTCTACCTTTACCTTCGGAATCAGCATAACACTAAGCTCGGCACCACGATAGGTTGTTGTAATACCCTTCTGTGTACCACAGCCCATAACCTGTGTCACGGTAATACCATTGACACCGATCTGGTTCATAGCTTCCTTCAGCTCATCAAACTTGTTCTGCTGACAGATAATAGATATCTTTGTAAACTTCTCGGTCATATCGCCCGGCTTTTCTGCTACAGGTTTCATCGCCGGCTTATGATCACTGTTCTTCTCAATCACAGGTGCAAGACCACTCTTTGGTACCGGCATAGTTCCTGCAGAATAGAACATATTGCCGGCAGGCATAAAGTCTGCATATGCAGATGTCAGACCATGCTCCTTCACATCCAGACCGATAAGCTCTTCCTCCTCAGATACTCTCAATCCAAGTGTTGCCTTAATGATCAGGAATGTAATCGTAATGGTGATCGCTGTCCAGGCAATGGTACTGAACATTCCCACAAACTGGAGACCAAGCTGTGTGAAGCCACCGCCATAGAAAAGACCCTGTCCTTTGATTGCACCACCCTCTAACGCGATCTGGTAACCGGGAGCTGATTTTGTTGCAAAAAGACCAACGGCGATCGTACCCCAGATACCATTCATCATATGTACTGCTACGGCACCAACCGGATCATCAATCTTTAATACATAATCCAGAAGCCATACACCAAACACTACCAGAAGACCCGCAACTGCACCGATCACTGCTGCGCCGGCACAATCAGTAACATCACAAGGTGCTGTGATGGCAACAAGACCTGCCAGAGATGCATTCAGACACATTGACACATCCGGCTTACCATATTTGATCCAGGTAAAGATCATACACACAACCGTTGCAACTGCAGGCGCAACAGTTGTTGTCAGGAAAATAGAACCGAGATCCGGAATCGATGTTGCAGCTGCACCGTTGAATCCATACCAGCCAAGCCACAGGATAAATACACCAAGAGCACCGATCGTTAAATTGTGACCCGGAATTGCGTGAGGCTTTCCGGTTCTCTTGCTGAATTTACCAATACGAGGTCCAAGCATCGCTGCACCGATCAGGGCACAGATACCACCAACCATATGAATACAGTTGGAACCGGCGAAATCATGGAAGCCCATCTGTGCCAGGAAGCCGCCACCCCAGGTCCAGTGTGCTTCTACCGGATAGATCACTGCGGAGATCACAGCGGAGTAAACACAGTAGGAAATGAATTTTGTACGTTCTGCCATGGCACCGGAAACGATCGTCGCTGTTGTGGCACAAAATACAAGGTTAAATACGAAAATGGAATAATCGTAATTTCCATAATGAGAAAAGATATTGAAATCAAGTTTTCCAATAAAACCTCCCATATCATTTCCTAACAGAAGAGATGCACCGATCAGGAAAAACATAAATGTACCGATGCAAAAATCCATCAGGTTCTTCATAATAATGTTTCCGGCATTCTTTGCTCTGGTAAAGCCAGCCTCCACCATTGCAAATCCTGCCTGCATCCAAAATACTAACGCTGCTCCTATCAAATACCATACGCCATACAGGTTATCGTTGACGTACTGAATGATTTCTTTCGACATATAACATTCCTCCTTGGTTTTCATTTTTTTCTTTTCACATGTGAATGTTACACTTAAGTAACAGAAAAAGGTGCCACGATCGCTATCTGCTTCGTGACACCTTTGTCATAAATCTCATTATATTCATTCCTCAGATCCTGTCAAGGAACTTTCGAGAACTCTTTTCAAAGAAAAGTTGAAAAAGAGTTATTCTTTTTATTCTTCATTTTTTGCAAAATATTTGAAAGTGCTATTTGCTTTGTAGAGCAAAATCCGGGTTTACATCCCCATCTTTTAAAGAATCATCGGTCAAAAACTTTATAAAAGCAGCCGCTTCCTCCTGCTTTCTGGAAGAATTGGACACTCCCAGCACGGCAGATTTGCTTTTGCCCTCCAGAGCCTTGTACTTCTTGCAATCTGCAACATCAATGCCGAAATTATACTTTGTCTCGTCAATCTCCTTCTCTCCACGGATGTTCTCTCCGTCAATGATCGGACAATATATTCTCTTATCCTTAGGCCAGTCCTTAAATGCCGCTACGGTATCCGAACTGTCCGGCTCGAAAAAATACCCGGCAGTAGCGTAACCGGTAAAGCCCTCTTTGGGTGCGATCACAATATCACAGGTTCCGGCATAAATATAACTCTGCAGTTGCTCGCTTAAGGTACCGTTTTTAGAGTTAAACTCCGTATTGATCGTCACGATCTCGTGTTTATTATCAAGACCCAGATAAGTACCCACCGCTTTTTCCAGCTTGTCTACCTGCTTATCATCCAGATTCTGGTCACAGATCGCCACATATAATACTGTCTGCGGCTTCGTCAGAGCCCCATACAAAAAATAACCTCCCACCAATGCGATCACGGCAATGACCACGATGGTTGGCAGATAATAATCCTTAAAAAACTGGAATTTCCCCTTACTGTCCAATTTTTCGTACTCTTTTTTATAATCCGTATCGTCTCTCTGCTGATAGATCAGACCATCCTTTTTCACCTTGCTCTTGTCATTTTCAACGGAATCGTCAAATATTCTCGCCATGTAAACCAACCTTCCCGGCACACCTTATAAATAATATATTTTCAAATTTTCATTATCTGATGCACGCTTTTTCTTAGTTGTAAGTATACAAAAATTATCCTGTCCCCGCAAGGAGACAGGATTTTATTTCATACAATTTATTATTTTTTAATGATTTCCCGGTTACGCCGTTCCTAAAATATATATTACCAGGTACATCAAGATCATCAGACCATTGATGATCACACCGAGAGACGGAAATAGCTGTCTGATATTATCCAGCTTCAGGCTGAGCATAGCTAGCACAAAGCCCCAGATATTAATGGCAACGCAAACCACTCCCCAAATACCGATCCAGACTCCGGCTTTTCCACCCGCCTCTCCTGACAGAAAGCAAAGTACCAAAAACAGGACAAGAGATAAGATTCCTAAAACTGTTGACCAGATTCCCTGTTTCGGATGCTTTTTATCTGTCAGATGAAGACCATCCTTACGTCTTTTCTTTTTAGACATGATCCTCTCTCACCTGCCCTTCTGTTTTCTCCAGTTGTTCCACACTCTTCCGACAGAAAAATATTCTGTGAAAAAAGCGAAACAGTACATAACCGATGATTCCTCCTAATGTATTCAGAAGCATATCATCCACATCACAGGAACCTACCTTGGATACGAGCTGGATCAGCTCCACCAGCAGCGATGTCAGAAAACTCAGCAGCAGAATCTTCCAGAATTTACGCTGATTTCTTGAAATGACCGGCAGCACAAATCCAAAGGGAACAAAACACACAACATTTCCCAGAAGATTCAACAGGACATAATAACTGCCGATTGCATGCCAGTAGAAGATGTATCTGCGGATTTCCTTAAATGGCACCAGACTGTATTTGTATTCGTCACTTGGCACCCGTCCCAGCTGCTCGCTGAAAAACAGGAAATACACCAGTGCCACCAGATACACCACAAAGATACACCATGACAGGATGCGGATTACTTTTTTCGCATTTTTCATTCCTAGCTCCTTAATACAATTTCTTTCTCCTCAAGGGCACGGACAATCTTATCCATGGCCTTGTTTACCTCCTCGTCCTTCAGGGTACGGTCCGGTGCACGGAATACGATCTTGTATGCCATAGACTTATACCCCTGGGTAAGCTGAGCTCCCTCATAGATATCAAAGAGTGTTACTGACTCGATCAGCTTGCCGCCCTTTGTACGGATGGTCTCCTCAATATCCCCGGCCAATACTTCCTTCTTCATGGTCAGACTGATATCTCTCGTCATAGCAGGGAATTTCGGAATACCTACATACTTCACATCAAAGCTTGCCAGCTCAGAAAGCTGCTTCATATTGACAACCGCAATATATGCCTTCTGTCCGATGGAGAAGTTGTCAAGCACCTCCGGATGGATCTCACCGAGATATGCAACCTCACATCCCTCATAGATCACCTTCGCCTGACGACCCGGATGCAGGAAGCTCTTCCCTGCCTGTGGATCATATTTTGCTGCCTTCTTCAGTCCCATGCGCTGCATCAGACTTTCTACAACACCTTTCATGGTAAAGAAGTCTCCCTCACCGTACATACCAAGTGTCAGCTGCATCTGCTCCTCCGGAAGCTCGGTAAGCGGCAGACTCTTTGGAAGATATACATTTGCCAGCTCGTAAAGACGGACATTCTGATTTCGGCGGTTATAGTTTGTTGCAAGAGAGGTCAGCATACCACCAATGGCTGACGTACGCATAACACTGTAGTCCTCTCCCAGTGGATTCATAATGGCAATGCTCTTACGCAGCACATCATCTGCCGGCAGAAGAAGCTTGTCATAAACCTTCGGGCTTTCAAAGGAGAAAGTCATTCCCTCCATAAAACCATAGGCTTCCACAATATCTCTTGCCATATTCTCATGCTGCATCTTCTCAGAAAGTCCGCCTGCTGTTGCAGAACCGGACGGAAGTGTCATCGGAATATTGTCGTATCCGAAGAAACGGGCAACCTCCTCAGCCAGATCCGCAAGTCTTTCCAGATCCTGTCTCCAGGTTGGCACAAGAACTTCCTTTTTCTCACGATCTACTGTCAGATCCAGCTTCTCAAAATATGCCACCATGGTATCCTCATCAATATCGGTACCAAGAAGGGCATTGATCTTCTCTACATTATATGTGATAGTGATCGGTTCTTTCTTAACCGGATATACGTCCACAGCACCACCGACAACTTCACCGGCACCCAGCTCCTCGATGAGCTGGCAGGCACGGTTCATGGCGTCGATCGCATTGTTCGGATCAAGTCCTTTCTCAAACTTTGCCTGCGCATCGGTACGCATACCAAGCTTCTTGCCGGATTTACGGATATTGGTTCCGTCAAAAGTTGCAGCCTCGAAAAGCATAGTAGTCACATCATCCGTGATCTTAGAGTTTTCTCCACCCATAATACCGGCAACACCTACCGGCTTCTCCCCGTCACAGATCACCAGCATGGTATCGTCAAGAACTCTCTCCTGACCATCCAGTGTCATAAACGGCTCATCCTTGTGTGCTTTTCTTACGATAATTTTATGATCTGCCAGTTTGTCCAGATCATACGCATGCATTGGCTGTGCATACTCCTCCATTACATAGTTCGTGATATCTACAATATTATTGATCGGACGAATGCCAACCGAAGCAAGACGACGCTGCATCCACTCCGGAGACGGAGCGAGCTTGATATTTTTTACGACTCTTGCCACATAACGGGAGCAAAGCTCCGGTGCCTGTACTTCTACTGATACATAATCATTGACATTCTCGCCGTTACCTGTCTCTGTCACCTCCGGAAGCACCAGATCCTTTCGGAAGGTTGCAGCTACCTCTCTGGCAATACCGATCTGTCCAAAACAGTCTACACGATTGGAAGTCACCTCATACTCAAATACCACATCATGAAGTCCCAGAAGCTCTACCGCATCCGCCCCGATCGGTGCATCTGCATATTCCGAATTATCACTGAGAATATAGATTCCATCCTCGGCTGCATCCGGATACATATCCGTATTAGACCCCAGCTCATCAATGGAACACATCATCCCAAAGGAATCCACTCCTCTGAGCTTTCCTTTTTTGATCTTGAAACCATTCTCTGACTCGCCATCCTTGTGGCTGCTGGCTACATGACCGCCATCCAGTACAACCGGCACCTTATCTCCCTCTTTGACATTTGGAGCACCTGTTACGATCTGTACCTCTGTGCCTGCCTCATCGATCTGTACCTGACAGATCACCAGCTTATCTGCATCCGGATGCTTTTCGATCTTATTGATCTTACCAACCACGATCTTATCCAGATTCTTATCTAACTCTGTATATCCCTCAACCTTTGTACCGGACAATGTCATTGCATCCATATATTCCTGTGCCGTACAATCCAGATCCGGCACATACGCCTTTGTCCATGATATTGAACTATTCATGTTATTTTCTTCCTTTCTTCTATTTAGAACTGTTTTAAGAATCTTGTATCATTTTCGTATAATAATCTCATATCATCAATCTCGTACTTGAACAATGCAATTCGCTCCAGTCCGACACCAAATGCAAATCCGGTATATTCCTCCGGATCAATGCCGCTCATCTCCAGCACATGCGGATGAACCATACCACAGCCGAGAATCTCAACCCAGCCTTCGCCCTTACAGAAACGGCAGCCCTTTCCGCCGCATTTAAAACAGGTAACATCCATCTCGGCACTCGGCTCTGTAAACTGGAAGTGATGCGGACGGAATTTTACCTTTGTATCTTCTCCGAACAAACGCTTTGCAAACTCCTGCAGCGTTCCCTTCAGGTCGGAGAATGTTATATTTTTGTCTACCACAAGACCCTCGATCTGATGGAAGGTCGGAGAATGTGTCGCATCCACCTCATCGGAACGGAAAACTCGTCCCGGTGCGATCATACGGATCGGCAGTCTGCCCTTCTCCATCTCGTGAACCTGTACGGAAGAGGTCTGGGTACGAAGAAGAATATCCTGTGTAATATAGAAGGTATCCTGCTCATCCTTTGCCGGATGGTCTGCCGGAATGTTCAAAGCCTCAAAGTTATAATAATCTCTCTCGATCTCCGGACCCTCTACAACCTCATAGCCCATACCGATAAAGATATTTTCTACTTCCTCCAGGGTCTTGGTGTTTGGATGACGATGTCCCTCCGGAATACGCTGTCCCGGTAATGTTACATCAATTGTCTCCGCTTTCATCTTTTCCTCACGGAGTGCCTGCTCAAAGGCTTTCTTTTTCTCCTCCAGATGCTCCTCAATCTTACTGCGGGCATCATTTACCATCTGTCCAACCTTCGGGCGATCCTCCGGAGCTACATCCTTCATTGACTTGAGAATGGATGTCAACTCACCCTTCTTTCCCAAAAATGACACCTTGATCTCATTAAGCTTATCCAGCTTGTCAGAGGAATCAATCTGTGCCATTGCTTCATCCATGATCTGTTTTAACCTGTCTTTCATCACTAACCTCCGATTATTTAAATAGATTTTTGAAAGGAGTCTTTCTATGATCAACTAAAAACAAAAGGTTTCTTAAGATCAAAAAAACTCCCTGCATCGCAAGGAGCTTGAAATTGGTATCCTGGCTTCCTCCCGACACAATGTCAGGGACGGAATCTACCGCGGTACCACCCTGTTTCTTATGTAAGCTGTGATACACTGACAACTACAATCCAATCAATGGAGCTTCATCATCCTCCGGTATCATCACATAAACACTTCATTGCACGTAACGTGTGCGAATCGTCAGACAATACTAAATAGATCATCACCAAAATATTATAACAATAAATAGGACTATCTGTCTCTCTTTCCTGTCTGCAGCTCACGCGGGAAATTCGATCACACCGGGAACGTAAAGATGCTTTCAGCCGATGGCATCCTCTCTCTGACCGGATCGATGTTCTCTACTAAACGCGATCATCGCCTTTACATTTGGTTGTATGATATCATACTTTCTAATCTTTGACAAGACCTAACTTTGAGACGTTATCGGAAATGAACATTGTAATATGTACTTGCAACGAACAGATGTACTTATCCATCCGGTAGAGGATGGGGAAATGGGGGCAAATATGTATACTATCTACGAAGTAAAGAACGGCGTACGCACGTCATGGGCAGACTGCGATATATTGACATATGCAATGCAGATCTGCAACGCAGTCAGTCAGATCAATCACAGCCACATGATCGTAGTCAACGAATATGATAGCTTGATCATGTATGATATAGGGTCGCATTATGATCCAGATGAAAGGCTGGTGATCATATGATTCGATTTGATAACAGTTACGAGAATAACTTAGCGGTCAGATTGAAAACTGCATACGATCGACACAGCTCCATCACGGTATCAGAAGCAAACCAATCGTTCAAAGATCAAATGATCCAGACGGATCTTGTCGGCTTCTGGTCTTTAACACAAGAGCGATAATGATGAAAGGCTGGTGATCATATGAAGTTAAAAAAAACGAAAAAAAGCATATTAACGGTAACGTGGATGGTAAATGAAGGTAATTTCGATGTAATGATTGGAAGTTATGAGACAAGAAAAGATGCAAATGATGTAGGTGATTTTGTCTCTGACGTTCTAAACAAGTTACTTAATTCTGGATGTATTAAAGATTACACAGTAACTGTTTGCGGTGACAACCCCCAGTAAGCAAAGCAACTGAAAGGGATCACATACAATTTAATAACGCCCCCGCACGGCGACGGGGGTTGAAAGAAAAGCTAGGAGGTAGCTATTATGAATATTGAAACTAAATTTAACGCAATGTGCGTAGGCAAGAATGAAAGCAAATCACAGGACGGAAGGACAACATTTTACAGCCTGGCGATCGTCCAGAATGGACAAGCAGGGAACGTCTCTTGTTCTCTGGATGTCTATGACCGCATCTTATCGTCCGGTCAGCCGATTGAAACATATGACTTCACCGGAGTATATCGGGACGGTCAATATAAGGGGTTTCGAATCGTTGGAGCTAGTGAAGCAGGTTCTCTCATTGGTGGCAGTGCTCCCCAAAGTGCATCTACCGGAAAAGGTAAATAAGCCACTGATGTTAGGATATATACAGGGACTGATAACCCTGTCATACCATAATCGTGATCTTCTATTATGGTTGACAGGGAGCGAGATCCCAACAATGGATCAGCGTACGAATGGACGGTTTTCTTCCATTCGTGCCTTATCTGTAAACAGGCATCTGCGGACTGCCGGGAAGAAACAGGTGGCAGCCAGCAAAGTGAATGGAGCCATGCGCCTCGTTCACGATCCGCAGCGAAGTAATAATGCCTGTATGTCTTAATGAAAAAATGGTTGAGCGAAATCAGCGAAAACGCTTTTTCATTTAGAGATACAAGCATTATTGCAAGTGTCCGCCGGAGCGGGAAGCGATGGTTTAGGGCGCAAGAGGAGGAAAAGTCATGAAAGTAACAACAGGCTCAGCGATCTGTATCGCCAGCACTGCCGACTATAACATGTTCTTCTACCATCAAAGCATTTCCTGCTTTCTTGGTATTCTGGTAGGTGTAGTTTTAGGAGCATTTTTCTGGGGGTTAGTTTATGATCGAATCGGTTAGTTATCTAGATGCTTGTAAGCCTTTCATCATGGGAATTGGTGGTGGTTTTCTGATCGCTACTCTCCCGGCTTTGATAGGTTTCACAATAAATAAGCTTTACAAGTTGCTGCAGAAGTGACAGGCTGCAGTGAAAGAAAGGGGGTAATGATATGCCAGCAGTATACGGAGCAGAAGCGTCTACAGTAGTAAGCGCACTTACCGCAGCACTGACCACTACTGCTACAGAATGTAAGGACGCTATCGCAGCAGTTCTTCCGGTAGCACTTCCAGTAATGGGAGCGATCGTAGTTGTCGGCATCGGTATCAAGATCTTCAAGAAGGTAACAGGCAAATAGTCAGGAGCCAAAAGATCAAATCGCCAAGAAACAGAGGGGTCTACCTACAGGTTCGGGGCGATCCCTCTTTTTCAATAGATAGAAAGAGAAGAAAGGAGAAAGAACGTGAGAAGAAAAAGAACGAAGCAGCTAATAGCAATCCTGCTTGCAGTAACAATGATCACGCTATCAACAGCTAAACCTTATCAGGAGGCAAAAGCAACCGGGCTAGAAGCCGGAATAGGTACTGCAGTAGGATTAGGATCAATGACGCCACATGGTAGGATGATGCTTATATTTTCTATGATCGGGCTAGGGCTTGCTATAACCATAGTGCCGGGACAGTTCGAGGATGGCAAGAATGAAGAATTGAAGAAATTCTACGATGAAACCGGAAAGAAAATGAAAGAGGATTTCGTCAACTACTCCACCCAGGCGTTAAACAATAACGTTTCCGCAGCAGAGCAGCAAAGAGATAATGCAGCACATGCCAGATCTGTAATTGAGGACTTTTTAGAATCTGCTTCGGCTGGTGTCATTGATACCACTTCCGAAGCTTGGCAGTGGGCTAAAGACTTCGTCAGTGATATAAAAAATGCCCTGGGTGGTGAAGGCGATTCAAACTCCATGAACGGCGTTGCAGGATCCGTTTTGGATGGGGAATATACGAATGCAGTAGTTGAAGACCCAACTCAACTGGCAATAGACCAAGGGTACAATTATAAGAAAACAAATTTCACGATCGAGTTTAAAGGATTAGACCTGAGTTCGATAACGTCAAATATGTGCATAGTAGCGGCAGAAGTCAACAATATATATGTTAATATAACGGTCGGCGAGATAGTGGGCGGAAAAATCCAGAAAATTATGAAGTCGAAACTTGGAAAAATTGGTGCGAAATATAGGATTAAATATAATGATGGAGCATATACCGATTGGGAAACGTTCAGCGGTTCATATTCGTTCGCCAGAGGAATGTCACGCTATTGGACTACCGCCGTCAATCTCCCGATGATCGATGTTGCTTATTCCGCACCTTCCGGTACGACTGACGTTCCGGGCGTATCCAATGTAAATGACTATATCTCTATAGGATCCGATCTGCCCTATACCCGTCCGGAAGGAGCTTGGGATATCTGTGATCCAAATGGAAAGCAAGGGCAGGTCTCTATCGGTAATGATATCCCCGGCAAGATGGGCTATGATGATTGGTATGACCTGCTAGGTGGAATCAATGCTGGTCACTCTACCTGGGAAGATGTAGCCAATGCCTCGGACGTGATCCATATCGGATCAGATACCGACAGCCCATATAGCCGGGATGATGCAGGCGCTTGGGATGCATATTTAGATGGCACCATAATAGGGTATGACGTAGATGCGGAGGGTAATATTACTATAACAATGGAAGGCGGTAAAGTGATCACGATTCCGCAGGAGTATGCGGATAGCATAGAATTTACAAACGAGCAAGACCAAGCCCAAGAATTGGACAAAGATACTGTCTTGCCAGTAGCGGGAGTGATATCTTATCCTCTCCCGGCTGCTATTGATGCCGATCCTCCGGCAGACCCTAACGACCCCGGAGGTGGTGGAGGTAATGTTAAGGTTGATTCCGATGTAAGTGACTACACATTGGACTTCCGGAAACTCTTCCCCTTCTGCATCCCATTCGACATTTACAAAGCGGTCAAGCTGCTGGATGCTACCCCTATTGCTCCGGTGGTTCATTACAAATTTTACTATACAAAAAGTAAGACCTATACCATTGACCTGAATCTTAATAAATTCAATACAGTGGCTGCTATTCTCCGCCGGATGGAGTGCCTGTTATTTATAATTGGCTTGGCAACTGCTACCAGACGCATATATATAAGGGGGTGAAATTATGCTGGAATGGTTTCTGGAGATTATCAAGAAGTTCGGTGCTATAATCCTTTCGGTGCTGCCAACGTCTCCATTTGACAAGTATCTTGACCAGCTAAGCAACTTGGACTATCTCGGATATCTTAACTGGTTTATTCCTGTGGCTGATTTAGTCAAGATTTTGCTAACTTGGACGGCTGCCATAGGTGTCTTTTACATCTATAGCATCATAATGCGCTGGGTCAAAATGATAGGCGATTGATTGTTGTTATTATGTCTGATATACTTCTCCTATAAAAGGAGGTGTATATCATGATAAAATTAGTATTGATAATGTGTATAAGTTTGATTTTGTTATTTTTGATACTTATATATATTGGAATTGGCTTACAAAATATAATAACTTTGTATTGTGCAATACTTATTATTTTTTCTGTGATGCTTCTGTTTGAGTATTTAAGAAAAAAGAATACAACTGGAGGGGAATAGAATGCACAATCAAAACAATGAACTTCCGTGGTGGGCTGTCCTGCTTATCGTTTTAGCAGCAATTTTTACCGCAAAATTTATATTCCACCTGGATCATATGTATTTTTTAACAAGCTGGTTAGGGGGCATTAAAAATTGATATATCTATACTCTGGCACTCCCGGCAGCGGAAAGTCGTTACATACGGCGGACAAGCTCTACTGGCGGCTTCGTGCTGGGAAGCCCGTTATAGCAAATTTTACATTTCGCTGGCAGGACTGCGGAAAGAATCCGCATTATCTTTATATAAACAACATGGACCTGACGCCAGAGCGTCTGATCAACTTCTCCCGGAACTGGTTCAGCTGCCATAAATTCCACGAAGGGGCTATAACTCTTGTGATTGACGAATCACAGATATTATTTAACTCCAGGGACTGGAACGCAGCTGGGCGAGGTGACTGGCTATCTTTTTTTACGCAGCATCGCAAATATGGCTATGACGTAATTCTGGTAGCACAGTTTGACAAAATGCTCGACCGTCAGATCCGGGCACTGATCGAATATGAATGTATCCATCGTAAGGTATCAAATTTTGGTATCTGGGGTAAAATCTTCTCTCTTTTTGCCGGAGGGAAGCTCTTCGTATGCGTAAAAGTATGGTATCCGATGAAGGAAAAAGTTGGGAGCGAGTTCTTCCGGGCCAAAAAGAAATACTATCAGCTATACGACAGCTATGCCGATTTCGGTGCCTGACGGCACTAGGCGGGTGCTGTCTATGTGGCGTGCGAGTGCTCGGAGCGGGACACATAGACAGTCCCCGGCGATGTGCAGCGAGGTGATCGAAATTGACAATAGACGAAATATTTGCGGAAAAATATGGAATCACTCCGGAAGGATTCTACCGCCAGCAGCTCCGTAAAGGAGCAGACGCAGCCACTGCTCTTCTGGATATCAACCGGAAGGTCGATGATATCTGGAAACACGAGAAAAACGGTGGATTTTATCCAGTGGATGAAACTGATCTTCCAGAGAGCTTTATATAATATATATAATAAATATCTTACTTGACAGTAGCAACAAGTTATGGGTTTCTGCAGAAAGGCGGTATGAAAATGGGGGCATATAACTACAAGGTGAGTGAGTACGCACATGGTACAAAAATCACGAATTATTCAAAGCCGATTTACACAGAATTGAATAAACAAAAAAGAACACAGTTAACCGAAGCAGAACGGACGCCGGAAATGATAAGGCATTCGTTACAAGCTTCTCTAAATCGAACGAAAAACACAATCTATGAATTATCTAAAAGCAACGACTGGGAATACTTCATAACTCTAACATTTGATCCTAAAAGATATGATTCAACAAATTATGATGAAGTAACAAAAATACTAACGGAATTTATGCACCGGATGCGAAAAATCAAATCGAAAGATTTGATATATATGATCGTTCCGGAATTTCATGCAGACGGAAGAAAATATCACTTTCATGGTCTTCTGGCTAATATTGGAGATATTAAAATGATTCCCTCAGGTCATTTAGATAAAGATGCAAATGATATATACAATATGCCTGCTTGGATCTATGGATTTTCTACCGCTACAAAAATAAAAGATACCGTCCGGGCATCCGCATATATAACTAAATACATCACAAAAGAATGTGTTCAACATACAAAATACAAAAAGCGGTACTACGCAAGCCGAAACATCAAACGTCCTGATATCACTTACATCAATTCTGCTGCCACCCTGGAAGAAGTTATTGCCACCTATTCCCCCAACACAATCAAATCTATGGAAATGGGCGGTGCTTTAAACCGGGTCACATATATGGAAATTGACGATTGATTTACATAATAAGCTTATAGTAAAATACTCTTAAAGATGATACTTTGGGGGTATTTTTTTATGGGAAAATATATAACGGAGACGCAGCGTTATCAACTTGAGATTATGCTGCAAGATAAGATCCCGGTTAAGCAAATAGCGGAACGATTGGGGAAATGTGTATCTACGATCTACAACGAAATTAAACGGGGACAAGTCGAACAACTTTCATCAGAGCTGGTGCTGTATAAGACATATAAAGCAGACTATGCGCAGCGGGATTTCCTCGAGAAGCAGACAGCAAAAGGAGCAGACTTTAAAATCGGGAACGACTTTGAGCTGGTTAATTTTATCGAGGATAAGATCAAAAATGAGAAATGGTCTCCTGAAGCGGTGATCGGATTCATCAGAACGCATCCAGAAATGAAATTTAAAACTGACATTTGTTATAAAACATTATATAACTATATCCATGCCGGGCTATTCCTGAACGTTAGGCAGTCCGATCTAAAGCATTACCGAAAGAAAAAGAAAAAAGAGGGAAAAGTGGTAACGCTGCATAACCTTCGTGGTGTTTCAATTACTGAACGACCAGAAGAAATAAAACGCCGGGACAGCTTCGGACATTGGGAAATGGATACCGTAATCGGTCAACGTGATAAGAAAAACTGTTTGCTGGTCCTGTCTGAACGAAAAACCAGAACGGAAATTATTCGGAAAATCAAATCGAAATCACAGGACGCTGTAAAGGCTGCTCTTGATCAGATCGAAAAAGATCTCGGATCAGATCAATTCCGGACACGTTTTAAATCAATTACTACGGATAATGGTGTTGAGTTTCTGGATGCCGGAAAAATAGAAACATCTATCAACGGTGGCAAACGAACTACCAGTTATTACTGCCATCCCTATAGCAGTTGGGAACGTGGCACGAATGAAAATATCAACAAAATGATACGCCGTTGGATACCAAAGGGAGCAGATATAACTCTCTACACAGATCAGCAGATTGCATACATCGAACATTGGATAAATGCCTTTCCCCGGAAGATCTTCAATTTCAAATCTAGCAGGGATATGCTCCGGGTAGAGCTTCGGGAATAAGAAAAATAATTGAATACTAAAATAAGCCATAGGATGCCTATGGCTTATTGTCGTGTTCTATTGTGCAATATTAACAAGAAATCGAGTTGCTGCAATGGTGGATTTTTGTTTATATCTAACAAACATTTAGTTACTTTCCATTTTCTTCTTGCAATCTACCGACGTTATCGGAAATTCTACTCTCTGCCTCTCCTGCCTGTGCCGGCATCCGCCAAAAAATCTGTTTATCATTGCTCCTGCAATGCTTTCACAATCTTTTCAAAATGCATAGCATGGGAAGCCTTTACAAGCACCGCATCACCCTTCCGTATTTCCCGGATGCCTGTTTCCAGAAATGCGTCCAGGTCCGCAAAGTAGAGATGACGCCCTGCATAGCCCCCGGTCCGGCTGATCTCCTCAATGCCCTTCTCATAATTCTGTGCCAGAGATCCAATGGAAATGATCAGCGAAATGCCCTTTCTGGCAGCATACTGACCCACTTCATAATGCATCTGTGCTTCCTCATCTCCAAGCTCAAACATGTCTCCCATGATCGCAACGGTCCTGCTGCCCTCCACTTCACTAAGCACGTCGATTCCTGCCTTCATGGAAACCGGATTGGCATTATAGCAGTCATCCATAATGGTCATATCATCGGCCTGTATAATGTGGCCATGACCCCCCACCGGCTCATAGGACTCGATTCCTGCCTTAATCTGCTCCAGAGAAAGTCCCAGTTCACAGCCCACAGCCGCTGCTGCCAGTGCATTAGAGATCATATGACGTCCCGGTGCCGGTACCGTCACAGATATCTCTCCCTTCGGGGTATGCAGCATAAACCGGCTACCTGCCAGGCCAAGACTCTCGCAGTTTTGTGCATAAACAGACAGCTTGGCACCTTCCTTTGTCTGATCCAACTTACCCCCATCCGGCAGTCCATAAAATACCGGCGCACTGATACGTTCGTCCTGATCCAATGTGCACAGCTTGTCATCATTTCCGTTTAATACAGCCTTCCCCTCCGGTTTCAGATAAGTAAATATCTCCGTTTTCGCTTTCAGGATACCATCACGGGTTCCGAGATTTTCCAGATGACACTGACCAATGTTGGTGATCACACAGATATCCGGCTTTGCCACCTTTGCCAGGCGTGTCATCTCACCAAAATCACTAATGCCCATTTCCAGAACAGCAGCCTGATGATGCTCCCGGATCCGGAAGATCGTCAAAGGCAGACCGATCTCATTATTGAAATTTCCCAATGTTTTTAGTGTATCATATTTCTGAGATAATACCGCTGCAATCATTTCCTTGGTGGTAGTCTTTCCCACACTTCCGGTAATACCAATCACCGGAATCGTAAGCCCCGCCCGGTATAACTCTGCCATATCCTTCAATGCCTGTTCGCATGATTCCACCTGAATATATGGTTTTGTTTCATCCTTCGGAGGCTCCGTGGACATACAACAGAGAGCTCCATCCTCATATGCGCCCGGTATAAATGTGTTACCGTCAACCCTTGCTCCCTTGATCGCCACAAACAGACCGTCCTTTTCTACCTGGCGGCTGTCAATGGTAATAGAAGAAAGCTCGGATTCCTTCCGTTCCTCCGGTCCGGTATAAGTTCCCTTTACTGCCTGTGCTACCGCCTCTAACGTCATTCCCTTCATCAATCTCTCCATCTGCAGTCTCTTATAACTGCTCTCCCTTTTTATATTTTTGTGAAACAATGTTTATTTATATTTTTTTAATGCTTCCTGAATAATCTTTTCACAGAGGGTACCATAATCAACGCCTACGGCAAGTGCTTCCTGAGGAAGAAGGCTTGTCGGTGTCATTCCCGGAAGGGTATTGGCCTCCAGACAGTACATTTTATTGTCCTGATCCAGAAGGAAATCAATCCTTCCATATACTTCCAGTTTAAGCTCACGATATACATCCAGCGCATATCCCTGCATTTCCTTCGTCAGAGCCTCACTAAGCTCTGCCGGACAGACATCCTCTGCCATTCCTGCCTGGTATTTTGTCTTATAATCATAAAACCCTGTCTTTGGAATGATCTCAATAACAGGAAGAGCTTCTCCTGCTACAACACCGGCAGAAAACTCCCTGCCATGGATACATTCCTCCACAACTACCTCATCCTCATAGCGAAATGCCAGTTCCAGAGCATCCTGATACTGTGCCTCATTTTCTGCAAAGCTGACCCCGACACTGGAGCCGCCACAGCAAGGCTTTACAACACATGGGAAACCAAACTCCGATACCACACGTTTTACGGAATCCTTTTCTCCCTTCTTTACTGTAAATCCCTTCGGCGTC
>ERZ780070.156-NODE-156-length-33141-cov-4.491356_pt1 | contig 33141 bp, 30 predicted proteins | sample MGYA00511577_ERZ780070 | MGnify/ENA primary metagenome ERZ780070 (study PRJEB29588, sample SAMEA2162530) | human gut metagenome | biome: human gut; feature: human-associated habitat; material: faeces | place: Denmark | collected 2008/2010 ...
ATAATGCGATGGATGTAAGCTGGGTTTTCTCCAGCTTGGTGGTAATACAGCTCATGCCGTAACAACGTTTGCTTATCCGGCTGCCTATAACGAGGTTGTAGCAGTCGGATCTAGTGATGAACATAATCACGTTTCGACTTTTACCTCTGGAAAGAATCGGATTGATGTGATGGCACTAGGAGAAAAGACATGGACTTATAGTATGTTAGGCGGCTATATGGCAGTTGATGGCACAAGTATCGCAACTGCCCAGGTTACAGGAGCTGTTACCAGAGTTTTACAGGTAAAAAAAGATGTTCATTACGATGTTGATAATATTGTGTCGGGGTGCTGGGGAAAAGGAACCCATGATAATATCGTAAAAGAGGTATGTTCTGGAAATTATATTCATTTAATTTCTCAAGGGGCATATATTGCTGACGACGATTATAGCAAAGCAGTTTTTGACAATGAAAATGATTACTATCTATATGATTATTATATCTGTTAGGGGGGATAGTTTGAAAAAAATAGAATATTTTTTGATTGCAATTCTGTTCATTGGTGGAGGACTCATAATATATGACGGTATTGGTTGTAAAGAAAAAACTGAGATTATTTCCGATACAAAGAGAGCCGGTGCAGCAATGAAAGAAAAGAGCCCTTTTAGCACCTTGTCTCCAGATGATAATAATAAATGGATTGCCTTAAAAAAAGAGGGGTTGTGTTATAATAAAACGACAGCAGTGGAAATCTGGGATTACCCGGAGAAACTGGGGTTTGAATATGATGATCCGGTATATCAGCTTGTGGCATTTGAACAGGAGTTTGATGAGAAGGGGAATGCAAAATATACAGATATTGTGGTCCCTAAAGAAATAGATGATATTCCTGTTGTGGATTGCAAAAGTTTCGCAGGACATTATGAAATTAAAAGTTTACGTGTGGAATCGATGTACAGCAGTTATTCTAATCTTGTTTTGTCGCAGAGCCAGGAAGCCCATGTAGCATCTGTCAGTGGATGTACCAGTCTGGAGTATTACGAACTGCCTATGGGTATACGAACACTATCCGAGGGGGATTTTAAGGATTGTAAGGCGTTAGGTTTTGTTAGAATACCCAAAGATGTAGAATGGATAGGGAGTAAGACTTTTCAAGGATGTAATAACTTAAAGAATATTACATTTGATAAATTCTCCAATATGCGTAATGCGGATGGCTTGAAAACTCTGAATTGGTGGATAGAACATAAGGATAAAAATGGTGGGATAGTTTACAAAAAATGTTTCGTGAATGCGGGGGATAATGCGAGAAAAATTGCTGTTCGGGGACAAAAGGTAAATAAAATATTGGAGAATGCATTTCAATCCAGCAGAGCCAAGAAGATTACATTAGAAAATGTAAAGAAATTGGAGAATTATGCTATGGCTGGTAGTCAGGCAGAAGAAATTGTTTTAGGAAAAGGAATTAAAATAATTCCGACAGGATGCTTTGATAGAAATAAAAATCTGAAAAAAATTAAAATAACTTCAAAGGAAAGAATTATCTGGGGAAAGGATATGCGCACAAGCGGAGAGTTTTATTTGGAAGTCGGACTGGAGCAGAATGCGTTAAGGAAAAATCAAAAAGTTGACATTTACATTTATAATGACAAGATTCACCAAAAGTCGCTTCGTCAGGTGGATTTGTCGGCGAAGAAGGTGACACTGCATGTTCCGGCAAAAATGGTGTCGAAGTATCGTGATTGTGTGAAATGCAGGGTGGTGCCGTTATAATACATATTGGAGTGCTTAAATGACAGGATCAGTAATTGATAAAACTGTGATACGCAGAGAAGCAGAGCATATAAACAGGATATACCCGGAGACGACTTCGCAGAAAAAACTGATCCTGTTGGTCAGTGACAATTCATTGGAGACCATCGCTCTGTACTGTTATCATATGACGAAGAGAAATACAGTGCTGTTGGTGGGAGATAAGAAGGTTTCAGATATCGGGGCGTTGATCAGACAATTTATGCCGGATGAGATATTTATGAATCGAAAGAAAGTGAGGGATGCGGAGGCAATTATTAAATCGCTGGAAATTGATGAAAATGACAGCGCAGGCGTGCTGCTCCCGGTATCCTATGTGTATGGACTGTCGGTGGTAAACAGCCATCTGCTGGCAGGCGGGAGTCTTCTGCTTCCCGCAGGAAGTATGTTTCAGAGGGGATACTGGGACTTTTTGGAGGCCTGTGGCGTGACGTCCTTCTGCGGTGTTCCTTATACTTATGAAATCTTAGACTGGTTAAGGATATTATCCAGACCATGGAAGAAACTGAGACTTTTGACGCAGGCAGGAGGAGCCATGAGCCGGGATATGAAACAGAAGCTGCTGGAGTGGATCTATGATAGGAGGCATCAGGGTATTACGACACATCTGGCAGTGATGTATGGGCAGACGGAGGCGACAGCAAGGATGAGTACATTCTTTTTGGATCAGCATCCGGATAAGCTGGATAGTGTGGGAAGAGCTGTTCCGGGTGGGGTCTTTCAGATAAAAAACGGAGATCATACAGGAGCCGGAGATATTTACTACCGTGGAGCGAATGTGTGTCTGGGGTATGTGATGGAAAGGGCAGATCTGTCGGGAAATGCAGCTATATGGAGACAGAGTGCCGGGTTTTTGGACACGGGGGATGTAGGGAGACTTGACGAAGATGGATATCTTTATATTACCGGCAGGAAAAAGAGATTTATAAAATGTAATGGCGTGCGGATCAGTTTAGACGAGTTGGAAAGAAGCATAGAAAACAGATGGAAGGTACCGGTGGTGTGTATTGCAAAGGTTTCCAATGAGCAGTTGACACTGTTTATACGTACAGAGGATTTTGGAAACCTTGATCGAGTGGAACTGGAGGGATATCTGCGGCAGCTTGGGATAACGAAAGGACAGTGTCAGGTTCGGAAGGTTCGAGAATTTCATTACTGTGACAATGGAAAAATTGATTATGCCGGTTTTTGTGAAGGGCGGAATGGAGAGTAGTGTGGAATTTGAAAATAACGGGTTAAAAAACAGCATTGCCGGAACCCTGCGATTAGTCGGAATACTGCTGTCAGGAGCGTGGAATGATAAATATAAGCAGCCGAGGTTTGTGGAAAATGCGGCACAGGAGGATTTTTATCAGAGGCTTCTGCAGCAGATTGACCGGGGGGAGATCAACGAGGCAGAAAATGAATTGCTTGCATATGTGGAGGAGGCAGAAAGCAGATTGCTGGAAACACAGGAGAGAAGAAAGAGGGCGGAGGATACTGTACTAAATATGGGACTTAGTGTATATGGCTATATGAATGAAAAAGGGGATGACTTTTTGGAGAAAATCCTATAAATGACACTGTGGAATGCCTTGTGTCAAGGGGAGGATATTGTTATAATATACGCAAAGGTTACTATTCACAGCAGTTTTCTGTGGGTTCTGGCGGTCGTGAATAGCAACACGCAAAGGCGGAGAGTGCAGCATCCGGGAAAGCAGGTGAGCGTATGGCAAAGGTGATAAGCATTGGAAAGCAGAGCTTTTCGGCTTTAAGAGAACAGGATTATTTTTTCGTAGATAAGACCAATTTGATCAAAGAATGGTGGGAGAAGGGGGATGACATTACCCTGATCGCTCGTCCCCGACGTTTTGGCAAGACGTTGAATATGAGTATGTTGGAATGTTTCTTTTCGAATAAGTATGCAAACAGGGCAGATTTGTTTGAAGGTCTTTCCATCTGGGAGGAGGAGAAATACCGAAATCTGCAGGGAACGTATCCGGTGATCTTTCTAAGCTTCGCTTCCGTGAAAGCAGGAAATCCGGAGGATGCAAAAACGCAGATCAAGCAGGAGATCGTGAGACTGTATGAAGAAAACCGATATCTGTTACAAAAGGATATCCTGAGTGATAATGAACGGAAAATATATGATGGAACGACGGTTACCATGGGAGATGCTGCGGCACAAAATGCGCTGAAAAATATGTCGGCATGGATGGAACGTTATTATGGCAGGAAGACGATCATCCTTTTGGATGAATATGACACGCCGATGCAGGAGGCATATGTGCAGGGATACTGGGATGAGTTTACCTCGTTTATCCGGAGTCTGTTCAATGCCACATTCAAGACGAATCCCTATCTGGAGCGGGCAGTTATGACAGGTATCACAAGAGTGTCCAAGGAATCTATTTTTTCAGATCTGAATAATCTGGAGGTTGTCACAACGACTTCAGAGCCGTATTCAGACTGTTTTGGATTTACAGAAACGGAGGTATTTACGTCACTGGATGAGTTTGGAATGTCGGATAAAAAAGACGAGGTAAAGCAGTGGTATGATGGGTTTACCTTTGGAAAGCATCACGATATCTATAATCCATGGTCGATCACGAATTATCTGCGAAAGAGAGAACTTCACCCATACTGGGCATCGACCAGCTCCAACAGTTTGGCAGGGAAACTGATACGGACGGCGTCGGCAGATGTAAAGGAGAAGATGGAGGATCTGCTGCAGGGGAAGCAGATCACGGTGAATTTTGACGAGCAGATTGTCTATAATCAGCTGGATCACAATGAAAATGCGATCTGGAGTCTTCTGCTTGCCAGTGGCTATCTAAGGGTGGAGGATGTGGATTACCGGGGGATCACAAGGGAGCCATGGTATAATTTGAGCATTACCAATATCGAGACGCTGAGTATGTTTATGAACATGTTTCGCGGATGGTTTACAAGCAGCGATGCGAAATATGGAGATTTTATTAAAGCATTGGTGGAGAATGATCTGGATGCAATGAATTATTATATGAATAAAATTTCGATGGCAACGTTTAGTTATTTCGATGTTGGAAGTGGAAATAAGGAAAGCGTTGAGCCAGAGAGATTTTATCATGGATTTGTGCTGGGGCTGATTGCGGAGAGAGCAGAGGATTATGAAATACGGTCCAACAGAGAAAGTGGCTTTGGAAGGTACGACATTATGATGATACCAAAGGATATCAGAAAATATCCGGCGATCATCATTGAATTTAAGGTATGTGGACGGATGAAAAAGGAAACCATGGAAGATGCCGTGCAGTCTGCTTTGAAGCAGATTGCAGAGAAGAATTACGATGCAGAGCTGCTGTCGCAGGGGATTCCGGCAGACCGAATCCGGCATTATGGATTTGCATTTGAAGGGAAAAAGGTGCTGATCGGAACGGAACCTGCAGTCTGCCTTTGACAGTTATGCACAGGCATTGAACTATTATTACTGCCGTTATGATTTTATTGCAGAGCTTATGAGGCGGCTTACGCCTCCGGAAGCCGGGTACGGCACAGGATGATATCGTAGTCAGGATATCTTTCCTGTGCTTTTTTTAATGCCATGCGGGCAAGGATTTCATCCTGATAAAGTCCGTATGTGGTAGGACCGCTGCCACTCATCAGAGAGCCGATCGCACCATTATCCTTCAAAAACTGCTTTAATTCCTCCAAAACAGGATATTCCGGAATGGTAACGGTTTCCAGTACATTGGACAACCGGCGGGCAAGAGAGGCGTCGTCGTGGCGGTGGATGCAGTCGATCAGATGCTCGGTATCCGGGCGGTCTTTGATCTCGTCAAGCTTCAGATGAGTATATACATAGCCGGTACTGACAGAAATATCCGGTTTGATCAACAGTGCCCATAAAGGAGACAGGTCCGGCAGCCGGGTAAGGATTTCCCCGATTCCCTCGGAAAGCATAGTTCCCTTCTGAAGGCAGAATGGCACATCAGCGCCCAGAGAAACTCCAATATCACAAAGCTCTCCGAGAGTCAGTCTCAGTTCACAAAGCTCATTGACGCCCAGCAGCGTAGCGGCACAGTCCGAGCTTCCTCCGGCCAGTCCGGCAGCGGCGGGGATATTCTTTTCCAGATAAATGTCAAGTCCGTCTGTGATATGGCAGCGTTCCTGCAGAAGTTTTGCAGCCTTCCAGACCAGATTCTTTTCCGGCGGGATACGATCCGGCAGCTCCTTATTCATGGAAAAATGAATCCCCGGATCGGCGGTTTTGCGGATCGTCAGCTCATCATAAAGATCAATGGTCTGCATGATCATCCGAAGATCATGGTAGCCGTTTTCCCGGCGGCCGGTCACATCCAGAGACAGATTGATTTTTGCGGGTGCTTTTATTGTCAGTGAATCGCTCATAAACAGATACTCCTTTCGGTGGCGGGAACATGGCTTGAAGGATTTCGTAAAGAGCCATTGCTTCCCTGCATTGTCATTATGTTAAGTATAACAGCAAATGGGCAGAAAGTACACCGTATGGAGTATACCGCAACGCGAGCAGATTCCTTAAGAAAAAATTAAGTATTTTTTTTTACAAGATATGGTGTATTCTCTTGAAAATAAAAACAAGATATGGAATAATATATAAAGTACGTCTACGGACAAAGATTGCGGAAAGTGTGCAGTAATCCGTAATATCATACAATAAGATCAGGATACTTTTGCTTTAACATAACAATGGGGGAGAATACAAATGAAACGTGCGGTAGTTGTATTTATTGCATTGATAACAGTTTTTGCGGGCTTATTGTCGCATCAGCTGGGAAATATAAAAGCAGGTTCTGAGGGGCAGACAGACACCTCAGACACCGGATATGAATATTATACCGGAGAGGATCAGTCTGAGGAGGACTCCGGTGTGAAGAAGACAGCCAGACAGAAAAAAAGTCCGCTGATCAAGGTGGATACCAAAGAGGACAGCGTTACGGTTCTGGTAAACCGGCAGTATCGTATGAGTGCGGATTATATTCCGGCTGACCTGGTGGTACCAAATGTACGTTTCAGCTTTTACGGTACCTATGAGAAGAGCTATGTACGTCAGGTGACAGCAGATGCTCTGGAGAAGCTTTTTGCAGCGGCAGAGAGGGACGACGTGATCCTGAAGGCGGTGTCCGGATATCGTTCGTATGCGCGCCAGAAGGAGATTTATGACCGGAATGTCCGGAGCCGTGGCAAGTCAGCAACGGATCTTGTATCGGCAAAGCCGGGCAGCAGCGAGCATCAGACGGGGCTTACTCTGGATGTATCCAGCGAGTCGGTGGGGTGTGCACTGGAGGAGAGCTTCGGTGATACTTCCGATGGAAAATGGCTGGCAAAGAACTGTCATAAGTATGGCTTCATCATACGGTATCCGAAGGATAAGACGAAGATCACAGGATACTCTTATGAGCCTTGGCATATCCGTTATGTTGGAAGAAAGCTGGCGACATATCTTTACAAAAAGAATATGACGTTGGAGGAATATTATAAGACTACAACTGTAGATCAGCAGATCAGGGAGCCGGAGGGCAAGATACGGGACGTGCCTGACGACGATAAGAACGAGCCTGTTATGACGGCGGCACCGACACCAAAGCCAGGTCACAAGATCAGCTCTGTAAAGCCGGTGACAGCGACAAAGAAGCCTGTTGTCACCCGGAAACCGACACCGAAGCCGACGAAAAAGCCGGTGAAAAAGCCGGCAGCTAAGCCGACAAGGAAACCGGCACCGGAGCCGACGAAAAAGCCGATAACCACACCGGCATCCGACCCGGCGGCCAATACCACCGATACGCCATCTACACCGGATGGAAGCATCCCGGAACAGGACGGAGTGGAAACTACCACAGAGGATACTACATCACAGCAGAATACCGACGAGGATATTAATCTGGGAACCAAATAGTCCGATATAAGCACAGTGCAGAAATGGAGAATCGAATGAGAACAGTTATTGTTGTAATTTATCTGATACTTTATTATATTTTCAGTATACCGGCATGGATCGTGGGCTGGGTGATCGGAAAGATCAACCCGGACATGAAGCCGAGATATGCACAGACATTGATCCGGAGAGCATTTAAGGATATTTTGTTTATTTCCGGTGTGAAGGTGACAGTGAAGGGACAGGAGAACATTCTTCAGGGGGAGTCCGCAATGTATGCGTTCAACCACAGAAGCTATTTTGATATTCTGGTAGGCTATACCACGGGGCCGATGCCACTGGCGTTTGTCTCCAAAGATGATCTGGCTCACATTCCGCTGATCACCCGTTGGATGAAGTATATGAAATGTCTGTTTCTGGATCGTAACGATATTAAAAAGGGACTGCAGACGATTCTGGAGGGAATCGAGCTGTTAAAATCAGGTCATTCTGTTTTTATTGCTCCGGAGGGAACCAGAAACCACGGCGAAGAGCTGCTGGAATTTCATCAGGCGAGCTTCAAGCTGGCAGACAAATCCCACCGTCCTATTGTGCCGGTAGCGATGAACAATACAGATGATGCCTTTGAAAATCACTTTCCATGGATTCACAGTACCCATGTGATCGTAGAATATTGCAAGCCGATCTATATGGACGAGCTGGAAAAGACAGAGAAAAAGCATGTGGCAGAAAAGGTACGGGAGATTATCGGAGAAACTGTAAAGAAAAATGCCGCAGAGTTGTAGTTAGGTATTTTCAACTTGGCAAAAATGTGGTATTCTTATGAACAGTTTGAAGAAAGGTTTGGTTAAAGAATATGAATGAATGGATGATGATCATGCCGGTATTTGCAGTAAAGGCATGGCTGATTGTTACAATTATTGTTATCATTGCACTGGTTGCAGGTCTGGTGGCACTGAGCATTTACGGCAAAAAGCTTCAGACCCGTCAGGAGGAGTCACAGAAGCAGCTTCAGGCAGCAGCACAGAATGCATCATTTCTTGTCATCGATAAAAAGAAAATGAAACTAAAGGAATCAGGACTTCCACAGCTGGTTATTGACCAGACACCGAAGCGTTTTCGTGGACAGAAGGTGCCGATCGTCAAGGCAAAGATTGGAAATCAGATTATGTCTCTGATGTGTGATGAGAAGATCTTTGAGCAGATTCCGGTAAAGAAATCGGTCAAGGCGAAGGTAAGCGGTATCTATATTTTGGAGGTGCATGGACTCCGTTCTACACTGGAGGCACCGACCAAGAAGCGTTCCTTCCGCGCAAAGATGCAGGACAAGCTGACCGGCATGCAGGCAAAAGCCCAGGCGGAAGTGGACAAAACCAAAAAGAAATGATCAAGGTGTTTCTACGATAGAGATGGACATACTGCATTCACTGACAGGGGTTCCGTTCATGTGAAGCTCGTATGACAGATCCACAGAAATTGCCCCATCCTCCTCTGTAATCTTCAGATCGGAGGTGTCAATGCTCAGCGGCAATGATCCAAGGGGTGTCTGATAAAGCGTATTGTGAGCTGTACCAGGTGAAAAATGCATTTTTACCGGGGCAGCTCCTTTTTTGCTTAAGATTACATTATTTTTATCAATTTTCAGCATACAGGAAACTGCCACGGGAGGCGTGTTTTCATCAAGCTCCAGATATTCCTCGTACCGGATAATATGTTTTCCCTGAAAAAAGGCATATTTTCCGGGCTGTTTTGTTTCGATGGTATTTTCATCATTGTCTGTCAGATGGCGGCCGACAATGGAGATCAGTACATTTTCGTTCATAGTAATCCTCATTTCCCATGGTATTCCGGGCAGACCGGATACCGGCCGCCCTCCCTGCTATTGTACGGGATGATCACAGGAATGTCCAGTCTGCTTGTTCAGCTTTTCTGTGATCCAGTCACAGGCGGCGGAATGGATCTCCAGAGACTCATATTCCTCTTTGGAAAGAGAGCTTTGCAGCTTTTCCTTGGAGTCTGCCGGAACGACAGCGCGGGTCTCGTCCACAAAGCAAAGACTTGGAAAAAGGACACACCACCAGTTATGGCCGGAGGCGGCACCGATACGGACGCACAGGGCTTCATAATTGCCGGCCGGAAAACGCAGATCACCATAATCCTTTACGGGAAAATACTGATTCCCCAGAGTGACCTTGACCGGATAGGAATATCCTTCCATGGCAACGGTTTTCTGCGCTTTCTGCCGGACAGAAGGAATCCGGGCGAGGATCTGGTTTCTGGCATCCTGTACGGAACCGGTGTCTGTCAGACTGCTTTGGAGTTCCTCGATAATGGCATTGCGCACCTTGAGCTTCAAAGCCTGGTCCTGTGCGGTATCGCTGTTGGCAATGACATGGAGACGAATGACCTGCGAAGCAATATTTTTCTGGATCTTTTCCGGAGATTCCTGATGATAGATCAGGGAGGTGTCAGAGCCGGCAGTTGATGTAACAGTGGAAACACTTTGGGACAGAGACGTCTCACAGTGAAGAATCCGCAATCCCAGCAAAAGCAGAGTAAAAGCCATGGCATAAAGAAAGATCAAAATCATTATTTTGGGAGATAATATAGTAGGGAGCTGTTCCAAAAGCACCCAGCGCACTTTTTTGTTATTTTTGGTGTTATTTGATATACGATACATATTTATAAATCCTTTCCGTTTTAGTGGATGTCCGCGAAACATTTTGTTGATTGATATGAAGATTTTTGCCCGATTGCCGAAAAATATACAGCGGGAATCAAAATGAGGAGAAATATTATGGCGAACATGCCGCTATTTGGTGTGGAAAGTTTGAAGTATTTAATTTTTTAGGAAATAAATATGACAAGAATCTTATGAATTTATGAAAACGACAGTATAATGATGCAATTTTGAATGAAATATGCTATGATAACCACATTAGAAAGGCGTGATAAAAGTATGAATTATTCAGAAAGAGGCAGAGCGTCAGGAAGCTCTGCAAGAAGAAGCACATCCTCCTATGGTACATCCTCCGGAAAGAGTGCATCGAATCCGTCTGCCAGAAGACCGGTTCCGGCAGTGCAGACAGGCAAAGGACGCAAGGCAAAACGCAAAAAGAAGCATCCAAAGCTTCGTTTGTTCTTTAAGATATTATTTTTGCTGATCCTGCTGGCAATACTGGCAGTTGTGGGATTGTTTTATTTTAAATATGGCAATACCCTGTTGAAATGGCAGTCAGAGGCAAAAAAGATGGTGCAGGCTTCCACGGAGGATACTTTTAAGTCCTCTGAGGCAAGCTTTATTTATGATTCCAAGGGCAAGGTTCTGGCAAAGCTCAAGGGAGATCATGATTCCTATTATCTTACCTTTGACAAGATCCCGCAGTATGTAAAGGATGCGTTTGTGGTTACAGAGGATCGCGACTTTTACAAGCATGCCGGATATGATCCGAAGGCACTGGTCAGTGCAGGGGTGACCCTGTTCCTTAACAAACTGAGGGGAGAGGATGCGACCAGAGGTGCCAGTACTATTACACAGCAGCTTGCCCGTAATATCTTTACGGACTATCTGCCGTATACGGATAAGTCTTATTCCCGTAAGGTCAAGGAGATTTTCGTGGCCACAGAGATGGAAAAGAAATATTCTAAAGATCAGATTCTGGAGTTCTATATCAATAATGTCTTTTTTGCCAATGGATATTATGGTATTGAGGCAGCGAGCCGGGGATATTTCAGTAAGTCGGCATCTGACCTGAATCTGGCAGAGGTGGCATTTGTATGTTCCATTCCAAACCGCCCTCAGAGCTACGATCCGCTGGAACATTTTGACAATACAGTCAAGCGTAAAAACCGTATTCTTGACCAGATGCTGTCCCAGAAGCTGATCACAGCGGCAGAGTACAGTGATGCCTACTATTCCGATATTGTGATGAAACCGGCGAAGGAGATCAAGAATCAGAACTATCTCACCACCTATGCGGTGAGCTGCGCCACGAAGGCATTGATGCAGAAGCAGGGCTTTGAGTTCCGGTACGAGTTTTCATCGGATGCAGACAGAGCAAACTATGATGCAGAATATAAGGATTCCTATGAGGAGTGCTACAAGCTGCTGCATTCAGCCGGATACAATATTTATACGTCGTTAAACAAAAAGATACAGGCAAAGCTTCAGAAGGCAGTCAATGAGCAGCTTGCAGGCTTTACCGAGAAGACAAAGGGTGTCTATGCAATGCAGGGAGCGGCCACATGTATCAATAACAAAAACGGAAAAGTCGTTGCCATTGTGGGTGGACGAAAGCAGAAATCTACCACGGGCTATACGATCAACCGCGGTTTCCAGAGTTATCGCCAGCCGGGAAGCTGTTTTAAGCCGATCGCAGTATATACGCCGGCACTGGAGCACGGCTACACCGCCAACAGCATTGTGGATGACACGTATTTTAAGGATGGACCGAGAAATGCAGATGGCCGTTATCTTGGCAAGATTCCACTGCGCACAGCGGTAGAGAAGTCCAAAAACGTTGTTGCCTGGAGGATTTTTCAGGAGCTGACTCCGGCTGTGGGCTTAAGCTACGTCAAGAAAATGAATTTCTCCAAGATTGTGGACAGCGATTATGTACCTGCCGCATCTCTGGGCGGTCTGACAAACGGTGCCAGTACCGTGGAGATGGCATCGGCGTATGCAACGATTGCAAATAACGGTAAATTCCGCAATCCGACATGTATCACAAAGATTACGGATTATGACGGCAATGTGATCGTCAATATGAATAAGCTCACAAGACAGAAGCAGGTCTATAAGCCGGAGGCGGCAGAGGCCATGACGGATATCCTGAAAGGGGTACTTGTTCGCGGTACGGCAGCCGGCAAGCAGCTCAGTAATATGGCATGTGCCGGAAAGACAGGAACCACCAGTGATAAGAAGGATGGCTGGTTCTGTGGATATACACCGTATTATTCTACGGCTGTATGGGTAGGTTATGACAATCCGAGAGCCGTAAGTAATCTTTATGGAAGCACTTATCCGCTGTATATCTGGCATGAGTTTATGGAGGATCTCCACAGCGGTCTGGAATATGCGGACTTTGTATACGATACCGGAAGCTCTGACAGCAGTGATCAGACGTATACCACGACCACAGAGGATCCGAAGGCAACGAAAAAGCCGGAGGAGACCATTGATCCGAGTGCGACTAAGACAGAGACAGAAGATACAGATCCTGTGGTCACAGAGAAACCTCAGGGCGATGAAGTGAATGATCCGTCAAATCCGGATGATACACAGGGCGATAACAATAATAACGACAATACCCAGGCTACGACAAAGCCACAGAAGCCTGCCCAGGATGACACGAATCTTGATGATGTAGGGCAGGAGACTACGGTGGAGGATGTCGTGGAATAATAAAAATGTGCAGATGGATATCCATGCGCCTTCCGGCGGATGGCCGGAGAGATCTGTCAACAGGCAGCGGCCGGGGCAGAGAATGGAGTATAGCTATGAAAAGGAAACGGTACGGCATGGCAGCAGTATTTATTTTAGGGGTGTTATGTATAGGATATTTCATTCTATATATTACCGCCGTAGATATGACGAACAAATTCACATGGTTCTGGCTGCTGATGGGAGCAGGACTTCTTGGAGCCGATGGGCTGTTGGCTGCGCTGCATCATCATGGATATGAGGTGCCGGGAAAGCTGCGGGTATGTATATTGGCAGTATGTGGTATTGGACTTCTTGGATTCCTCGTCATAGAGGGGATTATTGTAGGTTATGGCAGGAGCAAACCGGATCCGGGAGCGGACTATGCGGTGGTGCTGGGAGCCAGAGTTATTGGAAAGAAACCGTCATATAATCTGGAAAAGAGACTGGAAAAGGCGTATAATTATCTGCAGGAAAGTCCGGACACGAAGGCTGTATTGTCGGGAGGCAAGGGGCCGGGAGAGGATATCAGCGAGGCACAGGCAATGTATGAATATCTCACGGGGCGGGGTATTTCCGGGGATCGACTGATCCTGGAGGACCGGTCGGTAAATACAGATCAGAATCTGGGATACAGCATTGCCAAAATGACCGGCTCCAAAGAGAAGGTTGTGATTATCAGTAACCGGTTCCATTTGTACCGGGCGCTGGGCATTGCCCGCAAGAAAGGTCTGAGCCATGTGCAGGGGCTGGGCTCTGGAGTCAAATGGTATACCGCACCGAATATGTATGTGCGGGAAGCGTTTGCGGTGATGAAGTATACAATATGTGGCCGGATATAATACAACAACAGGAGTTCTGCAAAGGGGCAGAAAGGAATACAATGGATGATTTTAAACGGGGGATGCATGACGGCATCCCCATTGCTATGGGATATGTACCGGTAAGCTTTACATTTGGGCTGATGGCGGTCTCGGCAGGGATGACATGGTGGCAGGCACTTTTGATCTCTGTGACCAATCTTACGTCAGCCGGACAGTTTGCCGGACTGGATATTATGGTGGCAGGCGGAGCATATATGGAAATGGCATTGACGCAGTTTATTATTAATCTGCGTTATGCGTTGATGTCATTGTCTCTGTCCCAGAAGCTGGACAGCTCAATGACACTGCCTCACCGTTTTGCCACAAGCTTTGGTATTACAGATGAGATTTTTGGCGTGGCATCCAGCCGCAGCGGAGAGGTCAGCAAGTATTATCTGTACGGTCTGATCAGTATTCCGTTTATTGGCTGGCAGGCAGGGACGCTGTTTGGTGCACTGCTGGGAGGTGTGCTGCCGGCAATGGTATGCGATGCACTGGGCATTGCGATCTATGGTATGTTTCTTGCGATCATTATCCCGCAGGCAAGGGCAGACAGTGCCTGTCTGAAGGTGATACTGGCAGCAGTGGCGATGAGCTGTTGTTTCCGCTGGATTCCGTTTTTAAAGCAGATATCCTCCGGATTTGTAATTATTATTTGTGCGGTAGCGGCTTCTGCAATGGGGGCGTGGCTGTATCCCGTTGACGAATAAAGAAAGGCAGGTTTACATATGGACACAATGCAATTTTTTATATACCTGCTGATCTGTGCAGGAGTGACATATCTGATCCGGATGATTCCCTTTGTGTTGTGCAGGGGCAGGCTGGAAAATCAATTTGTCCGTTCTTTTTTATTCTATGTGCCTTATGCGGTGTTGGGAGCCATGACATTTCCGGCTATTTTTACGTCTACCGGATCTGTTGTTTCCGGGACAGCAGGAACGATTGTGGCACTGATTCTTTCGTATCGGCGGAAAGGGCTTTTACAGGTGGCTGTGGGGGCATGTGCCGCAGCATTTCTGATGGAACTGGTCCAGATGCTTTTATAGACAAGAAAAGTGAGGGAGAAGATGACTACATTCAGTTTATGTATGATCGTAAAAAATGAAGAAAATGTATTGGCACGCTGTCTGGATTCTCTGGCTGATCTGATGGATGAGATCATTATTGTGGATACCGGTTCGACGGACAAAACCAAAGAGATTGCGGCAAGGTATACAGATAGGATCTATGATTTCACATGGATCGATGATTTTGCGGCAGCAAGGAATTTTGCGGCATCGAAAGCGACGATGGAGTATATTTACACGGCAGATGCGGATGAGTTTGTGGATCCGGAAAATCACCGGCAGATCAGACAGTTGAAGGAGGTTCTTCTGCCGGAGGTGGAGATCGTGCAGATGTATTACTGCAATGATCTGGGAGACTACAATACCACAGGTAATTTTGAAAGAGAGCTCCGGCCAAAGCTTTACCGCAGACAACGTTCCTTTACATGGATCGATCCCATTCATGAAACGCTGCGTCTGGACCCGGTGGTTTTTGACAGTGAGATCGAGATCATTCACCGGCCGGAAGAAAGTCACGGTTCCAGAGATCTGTCGGCATTGAAACGGCTCCATGAGAAGGGGATTGTCCTGTCGTCAAAGCTTCATCATATGTATGCCATGGAGCTTTTTATTGCGGGAGAGGATGCGGATTTTCTGGCAGCAGAGGAGAGCTTTCTGGAATCGGTAGAGCAGCCGTCCCGCAGTACGGATGAGATTCTGGAAGCGATTTGTGTATTGACGCATATTTACCGGCTCAAGGGCGATATCCATCATTTCATGACATATGCTCTCAAGGGAACCGCAATGGGAGGCTGTGCGGAGCTGTGCTGTGAGCTGGGAGCCTATTATGAGTCATGCGGAGAGGATCAGGAGGCGGCAATGTGGTATTATAATGCGGCGAATGAGACAGAAAGCGTATTAAATATTTCCTGTCACACAACGATCCCGCAGAAGGCATTAGAGCGGCTGACCACCCGCTAGAAAACAGAAATCTGCGCATTTTGACAATACAGAACAACATAATTGCGCAAAAACGTGAAAATGTATTGACTTATAGGAAATGACGAATATATAATCATATTGGTGCTTTGTTTGTAAGCGCAAAAGAGAAATATTGAAATGAGGGTTACCATGATTATAAATAAAGAGAAGAAACAGCTTTATATACTGCTGGCGTGCGGTGTGCTGGCACTGGCTGTTTCCATCTGGGCATTTCGTATGGAGAAAAGCACCGGCATGATGGTGTCGGCAGAGATAGAGGACCGCAGCTTTACTTCGGGACAGGATGATAAGGACAAGGCAAAGCAGGCGGACGGTACACTGGATACCGGGGCATTTGCAGGTACCGTGATCAAAAAGGTTGACTTTGATACAAAGCTGGAGAAGATGGAAGATTCCGTTGCACAGAGTATGATAACGACGGCATCAGAGAATACCAGGACCGAGCTGTATATGGGAGAAGGAACAAGTGCGGATGAGCTTCTGATCGTCACAGTGGAGGATGAGGATCAAATGGATCAGGAGATTGAAAATGTACAGAAGCATCTGACAGATATGCGGCAGTCTTTTCAGGATTACCTGCCGAAGGAGGCCAAAAAGATTGACGATGCGGTGATTCTTCAGAGTGGAAAGTACATTGTAGCATGTGTGTCCGGAGACAAGGACACGGCAGGCAGCGTGATCAGAGAGCAGTTAAAAGGGAAAAAATAAGATACCAGTGTGTTGCGGCGGAGGAACAATATGAAAAAAGGGTTTGCACTTTTTATGATAACGGTGGGGTGTGTTGTCAGCTTATCAGCATGTGGACAGAATAATGCCACAGACAAAAGCAGTTCGTCAGATGCGGTGAGAGAAATCTCCATTGACGGAAACAAAAAATCTGCGGGAGCAGAGACATCCGAGGGCGAAAAGAAAGAGGAAACGGCAACGCAGACACCGGCGGTGAAAACCAAAAAATCTTATGCCAAAATTACCTCAACTGCCAAAGTAGAGAGCTTTGGAGGTACGGTAAAGGTGGGGGACAGTGCATATGAGCTGTACAATTATGTGGACAGCTCTGCCAAAAACTATGCCTCTGTGGTCAATCATGTTGCAGCCGATCTGAAGGGCAAGGCAGATGTTTATGATATCGTGGTGCCCACCAGTGTAGGCATTACATTTCCGGACAATAAGACCTCAAAGGTTAATTCTACGAATCAGAAGAAATCCATTCATTCCATATACAAAAAAATGAATCGTCAGGTAAAGACGGTGTCTCTGTATGATACGCTGATGAGTCACCGGAAGGAATATATTTATTTCCGGACGGATCATCACTGGACCAGTAAAGGGGCGTATTATGCGTACCGCCAGTTCTGTGAGGCGAAGGGAATACAGGGGCATGAGCTTTCCGATTATCATCAGGAGGGTTTTGGCAGCTTTTTGGGTTCCTTTTATCTGGATACTGATCATAACAAGTCTCTGCGCAGAGATAACGTAAAGGCGTATTTTCCGGTAGATCATAAAAAGATGACTATGACATATCACGATCAGAATGGTGGTAAGTATAAGTCTTCTGTGATCGCCAATGGCAAAAAGTACAGCCTTCAGTTAAAATATTGTGCTTTTCTGGCAGGAGATAATCCGTATACCGTGATCCATAACAAAAAGATCAAGGATGGTTCCGGCTGCGTTGTTGTAAAAGAATCCTATGGTAATGCTTTTGTGCCGTATCTGGCCGATCATTATGAGAAGATTTATGTAATTGATTACCGTTATTGGAAGGGAAGTATTTCCAGTCTGGCAAAGCAGCAGAAAGTGCAGGATGTTATTTTTATCAATAATATTTCCATGACACGAAATGCATATCTGATTGGAAAGATTTCACAGATCAAGTAGATATAAGGGGAAAAAAATGGTTTTTAGCAGTATGGTATTTCTTTGCGGATTTTTGCCGGCTGTGCTGATCGGTTATGCGATCTGTCCGGCAAAATACCGCAATTTCTTTTTGTTTGTCGCAAGTCTGTTTTTTTATGTCTGGGGGGAACCGCGGTATATTGTTATCATGCTGTTTTCCACAGTATTTGATTTTTGTAACGGTCTGCTGATGGAGTACCTGGACCGCAAAGGGAGACCACAATACCGGAAATGGGTACTTGTTCTTTCTGTTGTGATAAATATTGGCATTTTATGTTTTTTCAAATATACAGATTTTGTACTGCAGAGTATATCGCAGCTCACAGGAAATCCGGCACATCTTTTGAAGCTGGCACTTCCCATCGGTATTTCTTTTTACACATTTCAGACGTTATCCTACACTATTGACGTATACCGCCGCGAGGTAGAGGTACAGCATAATATTATTGACTTTGGCATGTATGTGTGCCTTTTTCCGCAGCTTATTGCGGGGCCTATTGTGCGCTACAGTGATATCCAGGACCAGATCAAAGGGCGCAAGGGAAACTGGGAGGAGCGTTTCTACGGAGTGCAGCGATTTATTCTGGGACTTGCCAAAAAGGTGCTTCTGGCGAATCAGATCGGTGCATTATGGAATCAGATTTCCGTGCTGCAGCATGGAGATATGAGCATGGCATCGGCATGGCTGGGGGCAATCGCCTATACTTTTCAGATATACTTTGACTTTTCCGGATATTCCGATATGGCGATCGGACTGGGATACCTGTTTGGATTCCGTTTCCCGGAGAACTTCAATTATCCTTATATTTCCCAAAGCATTACGGAATTCTGGAGACGCTGGCATATTACCCTGAGCACATGGTTTCGGGAGTATGTTTATATTCCCCTGGGAGGCAACCGGAAAGGGATGATCCGTCAGATCTTTAATCTGCTGGTAGTCTGGTTCCTTACAGGTTTGTGGCATGGTGCCGGCTGGAATTTCATTTTGTGGGGACTTTACTTTTTTGTTCTGCTACTGGTGGAAAAGCTGTTTTTGCTGCGGGAGATGGAGAGATGGCCGGAGATATTCCGCCATCTGTATGCCCTGTTTTTTATTGTCGTTGGCTGGGCGGTTTTTGCATGTGATGATATGAACCGGTTACTCACCTATTTGGGAACCATGTTTGGCGTGGATACCGTGGCAGGAAATAAAATATCACTCTATTACTGGAGTACTTATGGATTGTTTTTGATAATTTTGCTGTTGGGAAGTCTGAAGCTGCCGAAGAAAGCAGCAGACAGACTGTATGACCGGCTGCAGCAAAAACTTCTGGCAGTATCGCCGGTATGGGGAGACAGCATTGCATTTGTTATCCGGCTTGTGTGGCTGGCAATGCTTCTGTTGGTCAGTGTGGCATTACTGGTCAGCGGCAGTTATAATCCGTTTTTATATTTCCGTTTTTAAGCAATCGTTTATGGACAGGAGAAAGCAATGGCAAAGAAAGAATTCATATCCGTCGTACTTTTTACGGCAGTGCTGGCGGCCGGCGGAGTTGCGGCGGCACAAGGACAGAAAGAATATTCTGACAATGAAAACCGCTATCTGACGCAGTTTCCCCCGGTCAATGTGGAGGATGTCATGGCAGGCGAGACACAGGAGGAGCTTACCAATGCATTTAATGATCAGTTTCCGGGGAGAGACGGCTGGACCGGGCTTTCCACCAGAGTCAAAAAGTGGATCGGAATGAAGGATATCGGTGGCGTTTATCTGGGAAAAGATCATTATTATTTTGAAAAGATTATGAATCAGGATATTTCCCGGACAGATTATTTTCAGAATCTGCGGTTTGTAAACCGTCTGGCATCATTGGGGCAGGGAGCACAGACTACCGTGATGCTGGTGCCGCCACCGGGCAGGATTTTGAAGGATAAGCTGCCGGTGCATGCTTCTCTGTATGATGCCGATGCGATGTACAAAACGGCAGCGGAAACGCTGCAGGGGGCAAAGCTGTTAGATATCCGCCCGGAGCTGCAGCGGGCGAGAAAGGCAGACAAGGGAACAAAGGACAACGGGAAGCAGGAGAAGGAAACGCAGGTTTATTATCGCACGGATCACCATTGGACCCAGTATGGGGCGTATGTGGGATACCGGGCATACTGTGAGAGTGTGGGAACAAAAACAGCCTCCTATGCTTCCTTTGGCATTCAAAATATCAGCGATGATTTTTATGGAACATTATATTCCAAGGCACTGGACCGGGATGCCGTGCCGGATACCATAGAGATTCCGGAAAAGCTGCCGGAGGCAGAGATTACCTGTGATGGTCAGACAAGGGATGATGTGTATGATATGACCAAAAAGGATCAAAAAGACAAATATGCGGTTTACTTTGGCGGAAATTACGGAGAAGTAGATATCAAAATAAAAAATCCGGACAATGACCGGACGCTTCTGATCGTTAAAGACTCCTTTGCCAACAGCATGGTGCCGTTTTTGATGAAAGATTACGCACAGATCCGGATGATCGATCTGCGTTATTTTAAGAAATCCGTCAAGAAATATCTGGAAGAAAATCCTGCGGACGAAGTGCTGGTGCTTTATGAGATGAGCAGCTTCGCCCAGGCAGATCAGTTAAACAAGTTAATGAAATGATGCTCTGGCATAAGAAATATTACGGGCGTGCCGGGATGTTTGGTATGGTAAGTTTTTGTCAATGAATATAGCTCATCATACGCAGTACAAAGATCCAGAAGGTCAGAGTAACAGAGGATAACAGGGTGGTGGCGACAACGATGCTGGAGGCCAGAATGTCGTCACCATCCATATTTTTTGCCATAATGTAGGCGGCGGGTGTACACGGAGAAGCCAGCATAATAAGAAGGGCGATCAGCTCCTGATCCCGGAATCCCAGCCATACGGCGATAGGCAGGAAGATCCCGGCCCAGCCTAAAAGCTTCATAAAGGAAGCCACAAAGGTAGGCTTCAGCTTGGCAAGTGCCTTGCGGCCCTCAAAGCCTGCACCAATGGAAAACAGTGCCAGAGGCGATGTCATAACTGCCAGATTGTTGATGGATTTCGTGACCATGCCCGGCAGGGTAAGATTCACATAGGATGCCACAAGTCCGGCAAAAATACCAATGATGATCGGATTTTTTAAAATATTGATAAAGGCTCTGCGGATATTGGCAGAGGAATCCGTACTGTCATGACCACTCTCAAAGGTCAGCACGATCACGGCAAAGATATTATAAAGAGGAACGGAACCGATGATCATCAGCGGAGCCATTCCGGAAGTCCCATAAATATTCTGAATAAAAGCAACACCGAGAATAGCGGCACTGCTGCGGTAGGAACCCTGTACGAAAGCACCTACGGAGTGCTTATCCTTCAGAAACAGCTTAGCCAGAACCCATATGGATACAATCGAAAAAAGCGTTGCCACAAAACAAAATCCCACATATTTAAAATTAAAATGATGCCGGATGTCTGTATCAGCTAGATCCAGAAACACCAGACATGGCAGGCAGACCTTGAAAACAAAGCGGTTTGCCACAGAGGCAAAGTGGTCATCAATGATGCCGATCCGCTTAAAAATATTTCCAAGGATCATCATAGCAAATATAGGTACGGTTGCATTTATACTAAAAATAAAACTATCCATTGTATTTTCCTCCGCCCCAATTTTAGCAGAAGAAAGCCTGATTTTCAAGAAACGGTCTGACCGTGCCAGCGGCGGAAGCCGCCGTTCAGACTCATGACCGGGTATCCCCGGACGGCCAGATCTCTTGCGGTGATCAGGCTGATGTGTCCGGAATCACAGTACAGGACAATATGCGCAGGGAGTGTACCGTGATCTGTCTCGAAACCGGCAAGAAGACCGGAAAACTCATCAACAATGTGTTCCCAGTCCTGCCAGATGGCACCGGGGATATGATTTTTGCCGTAATCCTCCCGGCTGCGGAGATCCACTAGAAGAAGTCCGGGCATTTCCAGATAGCGGGATAATGTTTTTTCTGATATAACCTGATAATTCATGGGACCGCCCCCTGATTCCGTGTTTATGTAATGGGGCCAAAGCCCCGGATGATATTTAGTAGCAGTCTGACTCGTCAGAAGCGTTGTGGCAGTTCTTCGTAGAATTCTTGCTGCTGTTCTTTGCTTTGTTAGTAGCATTGGAAGAATTGCTTGTGTTCTTTGAAGTGTTGCTTGCATTTTTTGAAGAATTGTAGCTGTTGTCGAAATTTGTTGAATTTGATGAATTTTTTGCCATAATATTACCTCTTTTCTGAGTGATAATGAATCTGTCGGAATATTCTCTCCGACAGTATTGTGATTGTTGCAACAAATAGTATGGCAAATTTTATAAAAATTATGCAAAAATTCTAAAAAGATTGAAAAAAATGCTTATATACTATATTATGTTATTATCTGCAAAATGTTACGAAATGATTTTCGTTGAGGGAGATTGATTAGAAAATGAGGTGTAAAAATGAGGAGAAACAAAAAGGTATTGAAAGCTGCAGCCTGGGCTATGGCATTTACGATGGTAGTGACCGGTGCGGAGATTCCGGTATCGGTAACGGCGGCGAGGAAGCCGAAGCTTAATCGTAAGAAAGCAACGCTCCGGGTCGGCAAAACCATCCGGCTTCGGGTAAAAAATGCGGGCAAAAAGAAGGTCAAATGGTCCAGCAGCAAGAAAAAAATTGCAACTGTCAATAAAAAGGGAATCGTAAAGGCGCAAAATCCCGGAAAAACCGTGATCAAGGCAAAAGTGGGCGGTAAGGTTCTCAAATGCCGCGTTACAGTCAGAAATCCGATCGACAGTATGCCTTCGGCAGATGTTTCGTCTGCGGTTCCGGTGACTCCTTTGCCGACAAGCCGTGTGGCAGCAACAGGCACACCAAAGACATCAGCCAAGGTAAGTCCGGGAGCAAGCCAGAAGCCGGGCCCATCCGGTAATCCGGGAGCGTCCGTTTCTCCAACCGGCAGCTCCGATGTGCAGCCGTCCGCTTCCGCAGGCGTTGATCCGACATCCGGTGCAGATGTGCAGCCGTCCGCTTCCACAGATGTTGATCCGACATCCGGTGCAGATGTAAAGCCGTCTGCTTCTGCCGGCACAGACCCGGCAGGCAGTCCGGAAGCAACTGTTATACCGGGCGCATCAGGGATACCGGAGGTTACTGCTTCCAGAGAGCCGATTATTGTGGAGACGGAGGAACCGGAACCGGTTGAGGCGACAGAGACACCGAATCCATATACCTCTGAGGTACAGATCATTACCCGGAAGGACGGAGTAACGGTTGATGTCAGCGCATGGGACGGCCCGGTCAATACATACTATCTCAGAAAGCAGGGAGAAGATTTCTTTGAAGATGGGATGGAAGTTCAGGCAGGTACATACGATATTTATGTTTTCGATGGAGAGACCACAGAGGATACCGGAGAGGATGTAACGGTAGATGGCAAGCATCTTAAGAAAGCATATGTGGATTATTACACCGTCAGCTTTAATGATGAGGGCGGTTCTCTGCTGAGAAACGTGGAGAAGCAGGTGGTCCGTAAGGGACAAAAGGCTGCGGAACCTGATTTTACGCCGGGAAAAGATAATTATTCCTTCAAGGGCTGGTACTGGTATGCGGATGAAGAACTGGATACTGAGCCGGAGTTGTATGATTTTGATCAGGAAGTCACAAAGACAACCAGTCTGATGATCGAATGGGTATATTCAGGGGCAAGCACAGTATATACAGCAGAATATTATCTGGAGAATCTGGATGGTACATATTCTGCAGTACCAACCAAAACGCAAGAAGGAATCAGTGCTTTGTCAGATGCTATTGTGAGAGCGTCTGACTATCCCCAATCTGGTTTTGAGCCTGATGATTCCAAAAATGAAGATGTATCTGTAAAAAAGGGAGAGAACACAGTTGCCCGTTTCTACTATAAGAGAAAAAGCTATACACTGACATGGGAGCTGAACGGTGGCAGCAAAGATCAGCAGACCGCGATTCGGGAAAATATACTGTATGGTCAGCCTCTTGTGGCACCGACAGATATATTAAAAGCAGGATATCACTGCAAAAGCTGGCTGAAGCAGAATGATCTTCCGGTTGTAGACGGAGAGAGGATGCCGGCATCTGATATGACGTTGAGGGCGGTCTGGGAAATAACACAGTATTCTATTGATTATGAACTGAATGGAGGCGTTTTTGTCCAGGGACAGCTTCCGGATAAGACATACACCATTGAGACAGGTTATTATTCCGACAAGATCCCGGTGAAAAAGGGCTACACCTTTGAGGGCTGGGCTGGAAACAATGGTAATACACCACAGACCTCCATTACCATATCTCAGGGCAATACAGGAGATAAGAGCTATCAGGCAGTCTGGAAGACCACAGAATATAAGATTGAGTACGATCTTGACGGAGGAAGCTGGGGCAGTCTGACTCCAATGAGTGCATATACGATTGAGAGCGGGGACATTGCATTGCCGGTTCCGGTTCGGGATGGTTATACATTCTCCGGCTGGATTGGCAATAATGGCACAGAGCCGCGGGTAAATGTGGTCATTGCAAAGGGAAGCACAGGAAATAAGAAATACATCGCAAACTGGAACAAAAAGGCAACGAGTACACCATCTGCCAGTCCAAGTGCGAAACCGATAGCGAGCGCAAGCACGAAGCCGACCACAGCTCCGGTAACAACGCCAAGTACGAGCCCGGCAACGAAACCGACCACGGATCCGGTAACAAAACCGACGGCATCGCCGTCTGCTGAACCAATTGTATATCCGGGAAAGATATTGACGGTTGGGCAGTATAAGTTGAGTCTGGGATTGACAAAGGCACAAGTACAAGAGGTAGTAGGCTCAAGTGTTTATAGTAAAGCACAGATTGGAACATCACCACAGGGCTATGAATCATATACATTTAATCCGGGTGATGATTTTAAGAAAGTGATTGAGGTGCAGTTTAAGAATAATGTTGTTGTGGAAATGTCAACCATCGGCAGCTTTAGCTATGGAGATGATGTACAGTCGGGAAATACCACCTCTGCATTAAGCAGCAAAGGTTTCTCTGATAAAAGCGGAAGTTACAAGTATACACTTTATAGCAAATCCACAGGCAAGGAATATATTGATGTGGTAGTAGATTCCCAGAGAGGCGGGCAGGTTTATGGTGTTCAGATCTTCGATAAAAATCTGGGATTACTGGATAAGCTGTTGTACCCGAAAAACTGTACCTATAATTCCGGTGTGAATAAGTATCAGGCAAAGCTGTCAGCATATTATCTGAACGCATATCGTGTGTACCATGGTGTATATGAGATGTCTATTTCTGAGGAGGGCGTTGCACAGTCGCATAGTGAGTATATGGCGGAGCATAACAGCGATACGATGGATGAGGGGAGTACAACCTGGAAAACCCGTTTTAATGATAATTACAATGATGGCATGGGCTTGCTCTGCAAAGCAGAATATACTTCCTATGGAAGCCCGGACGCATTTTCTGCAGTGACCTACGCTATTGCAAAGCAGGGTTCTGATACGAAATTCTATCAATACATTCTGATGACAGAGTGTGTGGATAAGAATGGGGATACGCAGGAAGTATTTGATCTGCATATTGAATGTGGCTTTGCCAACACAACGTCTGGAAATAAACTGACATTCTCTACATTTGATTTTTATGAGCCATTGTAAATAAAAATATTGACATGATCAGGAGGCATCTATGGGAAAAGAAACCAAAACAAATGCAATGCGTATTTTAGACCGGCAGAAAATTCCGTATCAGCTAAACACCTACGAATGTGGGGAATTCATTGACGGAGTGACGATTGCCGATCAGCTGGGACAAAGCTATGATATGTCCTTCAAGACTTTAGTTATGACAGGAAAAAGCAGACAATATTATGTGTTTGCTCTTCCGGTAGACAAAGAAGTGGATATGAAAAAAGCAGCGAAGGCCGTCGGAGAAAAAAGCGTGGAAATGCTGCCGGTCAAGGATATTAACAAGGTGACCGGTTATATCCGGGGAGGCTGTACCCCCATCGGTATGAAAAAGCAGTTTCCAACGGTGATCCACGAAAGTGCGGCCGGACTGTCGGAGATGATCGTCAGCGGAGGCCGGCTTGGAGAGCAGATCATTCTGAAACCGGAGGATCTGTGTAAAGTCACAGGCGGTAAATTTGCGGACATTATCCGTGACTGACGCACATAGCAAAATAAACAGTATATTCGGAGGCAGCAGATCCTGCCTCCGATTTTGCAGAAAAAGACAACAGGAGATATTCAGATTGTAGTGGAAAGGAAAGGGTGATTATCATGAAGAAAAATTGGAAAAAAGGAATTGCTGTCATTACGGCAGCAGCACTTGTCATTACAACGGCAGTCCTTCCGGGAGGTGTCAGCGCCAAAGGAAAGGTGAAGCTTAACAAAAAGAAGGTGACCATGAAGGTTGGACAAAAGGTGAAGCTGAAGTTAAAGAACACCAAAAAGAAGGTGAAATGGAAATCCTCCAAAAAGAAGATTGCATCCGTTACTGCCAGGGGAGTTGTAAAAGGCAAAAAGAAGGGAACTGCCAAAATTACCGCCAAATGCGGTGGAAAAAAATATGTCTGCAAGGTGACGGTAAAGGGCAGGAATGAAAGCATCGTGGAATCAGGGGCTCCGGATGCTTCTGCAGCACCGGGCTCCAGCGCAAAACCATCGGCAAAGCCGGGAGCAAGTGCCAAGCCATCCAATAAGCCGGGAGCCAGCAACAAGCCTGCCACCACAACCTCCCAGCAGGTAAAGCCATCCACGGCAGCAGAGAATACACTGGCTGTAGGAAAGTTTAACATTACCTTAGGAATGACAAAGGCAGAGGTACAGACCGCAATGGGAGCGGGACCGGACAGCACCGGCACTTCTCCGCAGGGAAATGAGTCTTATATTTACAACCCATCCGGAGATTATACCAATTATTTTGAAATGCAGTTTCGGGATGATAAGGTAGTAGAAATATCAACAATTTCTGCATATTTCCGTTATGCAGATCTGGTTTCCTCCGGGGATTCCGCAGATACACTCACCGGTAATGGATTTGCCAGCATGAGCCGTTTTGATTACGAAGCCGGATACAGTTATGAAAAGGGAAGTGCGTTTGTCAATGCCTTTGTGGATCATCAGGGCGGCGGTGGCGTATATGGTGTCCAGATTTTTGATAAGAGCCTGAATTCCAAGCTGGATAATCTGATCATTCCCAAAAATTGTCAGTACAGCCAGGAAGTGGCGGATACCATGCGTTCGGAAATGAGTGATTTCGTCAGTGCGTTCCGTGTATTTAAGGGAAAAGCGGCAATGGGTCCAAGTGCTGTCGGTATCGCCCAGGTTCAGGCGGCAGAGATGGCGGCTGCCGGAAAGACCCAGCAGAGCAGCGCAGACGGAACGACCTGGAAAGACCGTTTTAAAGAATATTATGGTGACTACTACAGAGCGACAGAATTTGTAGGGGACAGCTGTGAAGATGCCTTCAGTTTTGTAGTCTATGCGATTGATACCACAAAGAATAACACAGAAGCGACCTCGATCATTTATAAATATATGACGATGGATCAGGACGAGAATGGAGAACCTCTTGACTTCAGTGTGGAGTGTGGCTTTGGCTATAACACCGGTAACAAACTGATTACATTTGGTGTCATAGATATTTATTGCCTGTAACAGATAAGCGACAGGAACGAGAAATGATTTGGAAGGGACAGAAAATATGCAGGGAAGAGCGCATGGAAATGGCCTGAAACGCCAGACAGATAATAAATTTCTCAACATGTATGAAGTGGATGCCGTCCGGAGGGACGGTGTCCACTTCCCGTATTATGTTGCAACAAGAAGGGAGCCGGGAGATCTGATGTATGAGACCGGCAGGCTTCGGGCGGACGGAGTGGTGATCTATCCGGTTTATCGCCGTGATCCGGAAAAGCTGGTGATCCTGCGCCAGTTTCGTTATCCGGTCAACGATTATATATATGAGGTGCCGGCAGGACTTGTAGATCCGGGAGAAGATCCCATGGAAGCGGCAGCCCGTGAACTGAAAGAGGAGACAGGATTTATTTTTACTCCCTATCAGGACTATGATCCGTCACTTCTTCGTCCTTTTATACAGAGCCAGGGGATGTCAGATGAATGTGATGTAACGGTATTTGGCTATGCGGATGGGGATATGGACAGGAGAGCACCGGAGGCAACAGAAGACATTCAGGTGATCCTGGCGGATAAGCAGGAAATACGAAGAATACTGCAGGAGGAGCTTGTATCCCTCCGGGCAGCATATCTGTTTACTGCATTTTTAAGAAGTGATCCGCAGAATCCCTTTGAATTTCTGAATATATAAGTTGTGCCGAACGAAAATGTTTAATGCAAGTGATTTATTATGACATTTTACCGAAAATCCCCACATTATGTGGGTTAGGACACATTCTCATCACAAAATGTAGTCAAATATGACAACAAAAATAAAAAAATCAAAAAAATACTTGTATAATTTGCTGACATGTGTTATAGTGGTCTTACGGAAAAAGTTGAGGGAACGTTTCTAAACAACGTAATCATTTTCGTAAGGATGGTTACATTTTAAGAATGGTGATACCATGATATTTCTGCTGTGGGTGCAGCATAAATATAAAGCAAACAATTTAATTTAGAGGAGGCTTTTTATGAGAAAGAAAGTATTAAGTGTACTTCTGTGTACAGCAATGGCTGCAACAATGTTAACAGGCTGCGGTGGTTCTGCAGACGACACAAACAAGGGAACAGACAATAATGCAACAAGTGGTGCTTCAAGCGCAACATCCGAGAAGAAATCTACAGCTCAGGTTTCTGACGGTGGTAAAGTTCTTAACATTCGTTGTTGGAACGATGAGTTCAAGAGCCGTATCGAGGATCACTATCCAGGATATAAGAAGACTGGTAAGTGGAAAGGTAAGATCGGCGATGTAGAGGTTAAGTGGACAATGGTTGCTAACGAGGGTAACGCTTATCAGGACGCTTTGGATCAGGCACTTCTGAACCAGGCAGACGCTAAGGCTGATGATAAGGTTGATATGTTCCTTGTTGAGGCTGATTACGCACTGAAGTATGTAAACTCAGATTACACAGTAGACGTTGTAAACGATCTTGGTGTTTCTGAGGATTCACTTTCAAACCAGTACAAGTACACACAGGATATCGTAAGAGATGCTGAAGGAAAGCTTAAAGGATCTTCATGGCAGGCTTGCCCGGCTGGTATGATCTACCGTCGTGACATCGCAAAGAAGGTATTCGGAACAGATGAGCCTGATAAGATTCAGGAAATCTTCTCTGACTGGGATGCTTTCAAAGAGGCAGCTGCTAAGCTGAAAGATAAAGGATATCTTGCAACAGCATCTGTAAACGATGCATACCGTGTATTCTCTAACAACGTAACATCTAAGTGGGTAGAGGATGGCAAGATCAACATTGATGAGAACATCAAGACTTGGGTTGATATGTCCAAGGAAATGGTTGATAACAAAGAGACAGCTACATATGATCTTTGGTCTTCTGACTGGAGCAAGGGCTTCATGAAGAGTGGTAACGTATTTGCTTACTTTGGACCAGCTTGGTTCTTCAACTTCTCAATGAGCGCTGATAAGAAGGGCTCTGTTGGTATCGATGGCGGATGGGCTCTCTGTAAGGGACCTCAGAGTTTCTATTGGGGCGGTACTTGGATCTGTGGTGCAAACGGCACAGATAACTCTTCTCTTGTAAAGGATATCATCGAGAAGATGACAACAGATGAGTCAATCATGACAGACATCGTTAAGAAAGATAACGATTTCGCAAACAACAAGTCTGCAATGGATACTCTTTCTAAGGATAAGAGCTTCAAGAACACAATCCTTGGAGGACAGAATCCACTTCCAATCTTCTGTGACGGTATTGAGAGCATCGACCTCAGCAACCTGTCATCTTATGATCAGGGATGTAACGAGGAGTTCCAGAAGGCTATGAAGGATTACTTCGATGGCAACGCTGATTATGATGCAGCTCTGGAGCAGTTCTATCAGTCAGTTGAGACTAAGTACCCTGACCTTACACACTAATAGCTCGGGCGTATAAAATGTAACATGAATCTGGATGTGCCTGCTTACGGACGTAGGCAGGCACATTTTATACCTAAAAAAGGAGAGAAAAAGAAATGAGCACATCTCCAAAGAGACGAGGAAAAGTTGAAAAACACAATAAATGGGGTTACATTTTCCTGATTCCGTTTGTTGTTGTGTATGTTATTTTCCAGCTGATTCCTTTGATTAGTACCGTCTATAACAGTTTTTATGAAAACTATCGTTCCGGTTTGATTCAGGTCGGACCGAATTTCGTAGGGATGGATAACTACAAGGAATTGTTTGCCGGAGGATACTTCTGGTTGTATTTAAGAAATACCTTAATTATGTGGGTACTTGGATTTGTTCCACAGATTATCGTATCATTGATCCTGGGAGCATGGTTCTCCGATATGAGACTGAATATTAAAGGCTCCCGTTTCTTCAAGACAGTGATTTATCTGCCAAACCTGATCATGGCATCCGCATTTGCAATGCTGTTCTTCGCATTATTTGCAGATACAGGCCCTGTAAATGCTATGCTGACAGGCGCTGGTATACTGAAAGAGCCATTCCACTTCTTATCAAATAAATGGAGTGCAAGAGGTCTGGTTGCTTTCATGAACTTCCTGATGTGGTTTGGTAATACAACGATCCTGTTGATGGCAGGTATGATGGGTATTGATCCATCACTGTTTGAGGCTGCCGAGGTGGATGGAGCAACATCCACACAGGTATTCTGGCAGATTACTATGCCGCTGTTAAGACCGATTATGGTTTACGTTTTAGTTACTTCCTTGATTGGTGGTTTGCAGATGTTCGATGTTCCACAGATCTTAACAAACGGAACTGGTCAGCCGACTCAGACCACAATGACACTGATCATGTACTTGAACAAGCACCTGTTTAGTAAGAACTACGGTATGGGTGGCGCATTGTCCGTTGTAATGTTTATTATCACGGGTATCCTGAGCTTGATCGTGTTTAAGGCATTTGCACAGAAAAAGGAGGATTAACGATGGCGAATTCAAGAACACCAAGTGATGAGATTACAAAAGAGGGATTTGGCATTCATGCACGTCGCGCGATTGCATACATCTTTCTGATCATTATCACGATTTTATGTTTGTTCTGGTTTTATGTACTTTTCGTAAATGCTACCAGAACACATAGTGAGATTCAGTTAGGTTTCCATGCACTTCCGGGTACAAACTTTGCTAAGAACTTTTACAATACGATTATCAATGGTTCTCAGCCGGTTTGGAACGGTTTGATCAACAGCGTTATCATTGCTGCACTGAGTGCTGTATTAACAACATATTTTTCAACAATGACGGCATATGCACTTCATGTGTATACCTTTAAATTGAAAAAAGTTATGCATACTTTCATCCTGATGATCATGATGATCCCGACTCAGGTTACCGCTCTTGGTTTCCTGCAGCTGATCATGAAGATGAACTTGATGAACAGTTTTATTCCATTGATAGTACCGGCTGTGGCTTCACCGGTAACATATTTCTACATGAAGCAGTATATGGAATCATCACTGCCGATTGAGATTATTGAAGCATCCCGTATTGATGGTGCCGGCGAGTTCCGTACCTTCAATCAGATGATCCTTCCAATTATGAAGCCGGCAATTGCAGTACAGGCAATCTTCTCATTTGTAACAAGCTGGAACAACTACTTCATTCCATCCTTGATCTTAACGGATGACAAGAAAAAGACACTTCCGGTATTGATTGCCAACTTACGTAGTGCAGACTTTTTGAAGTTTGATATGGGTCAGGTTTACATGATGATCGCGTTTTCTATATTCCCGGTTATCCTTGTTTATCTGATACTTTCAAAACATATTGTACAGGGTGTTGCATTGGGAAGCGTAAAGGGCTGATGCCCTCTATGCCCCGGATAGTAATATCCGGCAGGACCTGATAGTACAATGATCCTCTCTTTCTCATTGTATATGGGGCTGTCTGACAGGAAACTGTCGGGCAGCCCTTTTGGGTTGCCCAAAAATTGTTTGTGTGGTATGCTAAAAAAGAATAGTATATGATTGAGGAGGTAACTATGCATCATTTATGGAAGAAAGGACTGGCGCTTGCGCTGATATTCTGTGTTTCCGTCAGTGGAGTGGGATGTTCTGGGAATAAAAAAGATAAAAAGAAGGAGCCGGCAGCGACGGAAGATGTGTCGTCAGAAAAGGTAACAGAACTGCCAAAGGTTGAGGCAGGAGGCAAGGGAAAGGATAAGTCGGATGTGCCTCTTGTGGTGGCATGTGATGCCTTCGAGAAGCAATTCAATCCATTTTCAGATAAAAATAAAGCGGATCAAAAAGCGGTCAATCTGACGCAGCTCCATCTTTTGACTTTTGACAGGGAAGGGGCTGTGGTAAAGCATGCGATTCAAGGAGAGAAACGTCGTTTTCATGGAGAGACTTTTTATTATGAGGGTCCTGCCAATATAAAGATTCGTCGTGATCACGATGAAGATACCACATCTTATATCATTACATTGAGGAAGGATCTGACCTTTAGCGACGGATCTCCGGTGACAGTGGATGATGTGATCTTTTCTATGTATGCGTTTGCAGATAGCAGCTATCAGGGGGCGGAGACCTTTGGACAGCTTCCGATTATTGGTCTGGAAAAATACCGCGGTACTTCCGGAAAGGACAAGGGAAAAAGTGCTCTGGATATCGATGGGATTGAAAAGGTGACAGATTATAAAGTGAAGGTGACGGTCAGGGGATATGACCGCGATGCCCTTACGGCGTTAAATATTCCGGTCTGTTCCCTGCAGTTTTATGGAAACAAGAAAGAATTTAATGTGCTGGCAGGAAGCTTTGGATTTAAAAAGGGAGATATTTCCAGCCTGGTCAAAAAGAAAAATGCACCGTTTGGTGCAGGACCGTATCAGTATATTAAATATGAAAAGGGCATTGTATATTACGAGGCCAATGAGAAGTATTACCGTGGATGTCCGGAAACGGCATTTGTCCAGTTGAAGGAGGTAGCGGGATCATCTGACGTGCAGAAGCTGGAGGCATTGACCAATGGCGATTTCGATGTCGTGGATATGAGTGCATCCAACAGTATTATAGATATCATCACAGAGGAGAATTCCAGCGGTAAGCTCACAGGACGGGTATATGGCGGT
>ERZ780070.189-NODE-189-length-30285-cov-4.361727_pt1 | contig 30285 bp, 33 predicted proteins | sample MGYA00511577_ERZ780070 | MGnify/ENA primary metagenome ERZ780070 (study PRJEB29588, sample SAMEA2162530) | human gut metagenome | biome: human gut; feature: human-associated habitat; material: faeces | place: Denmark | collected 2008/2010 ...
GCTGAGAGACTGTTCAAGGAGTCTGAGGATGCTGCAAAGGCTCGTTATGAGCATCTGCAGAAGCTGGTAGAGCTTTACAAATAAAGTTTTATCGGATCAGGCTTGTCGAATGACAGGATTTTGATGAAATAAGTAACTACGAGGAGGTTGTTGCATTTATGCAGCAGCCTCCTTTTTGGTGTATAGGAAAATGCTCGTAGCGTAGAGGGAAGCCAACGAGAATTGCGAAGCAATTCTTGGAGGGCAAAACGCTGGTTTTGCCCTTTTTTGTTTTAACACACACCAGAGGGGATTGATTACACACACCCCTCTTTTTTGAATGCCGATGGAAGCAGCCGGATCTATTCCATCTGGGATCAGAGTATACCGTATGTCCCGGATTCCGGACAGGAAGGAAATCTTCCGGAGGAGCTTTCCTATGGCACGGAATACGCAAGGAAAGCTATTAACCGGGCATTACAGGCGGAGAATCCTTTTGATATCGTACCAAGCAGGGATACCGAAGGACATGGCACTTTTCTGGCGGGAGTGGCATGCGGCAATGAGGATGTGGAGAGAGAGTTTTCGGGGATTGCCCCTCTGTCGGAGCTGGTGGTGGTCAAATGCAAGGAGGCCAAAGAAAATATTCGGGAATATTATGGAATTACAGGGGATGTGCCCTGTTATATGGAAAACGATATTATGCTGGGGGTGCGTTACCTGGCGAGAATTGCATACCGGAGAAGAAGACCTATGGTGGTATGCATCGGAATGGGAACAAGTCTGGGGAGTCATTACCGGGGTGGGGCCCTGGGCGAGGTTTTACAGTCCTACGGGAATCTGCGGGGATTTATCGTGGTGGCGGCATGCGGCAATGAAGGAAATACATCCCATCATTTTCATCAGGAGGAACTGGGGGCAAGGCAGGAGACAGATGTGGAGCTCCGGGTGGGCAGCCGGGAGGATGGATTCACCACAGAGCTGTGGTGCAAGGCTCCGGGGCTTTGTTCGGTGGGGCTGATCTCTCCCGGTGGCGAATACAGTGGCAGGACATATGCCAGAGTCGGGGAACGCCAGGTAATCCGATTCCTGCTGGAGAAGACTGTGGTTTATATTGATTATCTTCTGGTGTCCTTTGAAAGCGGGGATGAATGTGTCCGTATCCGTTTTTTTGGACCGGAGGAGGGCATCTGGCGCATTCAGGTATTTAATGAGACGGACATTCCGGTGCAGTTCGATATGTGGCTTCCAATCCGGGATTTTATCCGGCAGGGGACATATTTTCTGCGTCCGGATCCCAACATTACCATATGTGATCCTGCGAATAATTCTCAGATCATTTCTGTTTCTGATTATGATGGATCGAACCGCAGCGTGGTGGCGGATGCAAGCCGCGGTTATAACTGGCGGGGTGAAGTCGCGCCAGACATTGCGGCACCGGGCATCAATATTTTTGGTCCCCTGCCGAGACAGGGAAATGTCATGATTTCTGCAGGAGATGCCACACCGCGCTACGGTTACCGGACCGGCTCCAGTGCGGCGGCTGCGGTCACGGCAGGAGCGGCAGTATTGCTGGCAGAATGGGGGATTGTCAGAGAAAATGATATCAATATGGATAGTGTGGGAGTTCAGAAATATCTGATCCGCGGAGCAAACCGGTCGGGCAGAGCATTTCCAAATGAGGAGTGGGGCTATGGAACTTTAGATCTGTATGGGGCTTTTGAAGTGATCCGTCCGAAGCCGTAGTGAGAAGATCACAGCAGATCCTCCTGCGGCAGAGCAGTCCGGAGAGAAGCGGGAAAAGCGTTTCCGGTGTCTATTCCGTATAATCGCGGGTTTCCATCCACTGCAGCAGTTTTTCGATGGAAGGATTGCTGTTTTCTGTTTTCCAGATAATCTCAAAATCCACCTCCTCCGGTGTGCCATCGCTTCGCAGCAAAGGAAGAATAATGAGATTTCGGGCGTTGTAGTAGTAGCGGACGGCATATTCCGGCAGAATTGCGATGCCGAAGCCGGCAGAGACCTCTAGAAGTACGGTCTGCACTTCGCGGTCACGGCTGATAATGTGAGGAATGAAGCCGCCGCGGTTATAGCAGAGGAGCACCTCTTCCGCTTCGTCTGTGGCACGTCCATGGGGCTGCATAATAATAAAATCCTCCTGTGCCAGATCCTGATAGGAAAGGTGATTGTGACCGGACAGAGGATGACCGGGATAGAGCACTGCCATCAGAGGAAAACGCTTGAGAAATCGGTGTGTCATATTCTCGTAGCCCTGTGCGGCGAGAGAAAGATTCAGGACAATATCGCAGCTGTTATCTTCCAGATGATGATACAGGGCGCTCATGTTATCGCGGATCAGGTGGAGGGAAATATTAGGATAAGCCTCCCGGAAGGTGCGCAGAGTCTCCGAAAAGCGGCTCTGCTCATAACCACGGATAAAACCAACGGAAAGCTCGCCGGTAACACCTTCAGAGGCGGTACGTGCCAGCTTGGCAGCCTCCTCAGCACGGATCAGGATGGCACGGGCTTCGTTGAGATAGACCTTTCCGGCGGCGGTAAGCTCTACATGATGCTTGTCCCGGATAAACAGCGAAACTCCCAGACGCTTTTCCAGAGACTGGATCTGCAGCGTGATGGCTGTCTGGGAGATATAGCATTTTTTGGCGGCTTTTGTAAAGCTTAATAATTCTGCCACGGCAATAAAATATTCTAATTGTTTTAAATTCATAAATACGCCCCCTGTAATAAGATTAACTTATTATAATATCTGATAATCATATTGGCAAGTCAGATAAAATTGTCTTATAATTTAGAAAAGATATTACGAAAGAAAGTGAGAAAATTATGGGAAAACTGAAAAATTTTTATGAAGGAAAGTATGCCCGCTATGTTCTGCCGGGTGTGCTGCTGCAGTCTGTATTGATCGGCGGAGGCTATGCGACCGGTCGTGAGATCTATTCTTATGGAGCAAAGTTTGGAAGTATGGGATGGATCGCCGGACTTACTATTGGGATCGGGTTTGCGCTTTTTGCATTTCTGACCTTTGAGATCTGCCGTATTTACAAGGTGTATGATTACAAGAATTATATCCAGAAGGTGATCGGACCATTGTGGCCGGTGATGGATATTCTGACGGTATTGATCGCCATCCTGCTGATCGCGGTTATGGCGGCGGCGACGGGAAGTATTTTTGAACAGGCAGGTATGCCGAATATTCTGGGATCTGTTGTGATCGTGCTGATCTGTGGATTTTTGAATTTCAAGGGTTCCAAACTGATCGAAAAGTTTGAATCCGTGGGAACGATTCTTTTGTATGGAGGCTATATTTTATTTACGATCCTTGTTATTGTAAATAAGGGAAGCAATATTCCGAAGGTATTTTCTACGATGGATACCAGTGCGTATGATGGTTCTGTGACAATTCCTCTGTGCATTTATACAGGTATTTTATATGTGGCTTACAATATCAATGCCATTCCTATGGGAATGTTTTCGCTGACACGTCAGACCAAGAGGAAAGAGACGTTCATTTCCGGTATGATCGCCGGTCTTTTGATGGTTATTCCGTGGTTCCTTTCTTATTTCGCAATGATGTGCTTTTATGGAGATACTTCTATTGTCGGTGCAGATGTTGCAACACCTTGGGTGGAAATGATCGAGGCGGTACATGGAGGTCCGGTGCTTCTGGCGGTATTTAGTATCGTTATGGGATGGACATTGGTTGAGACAGCGACCGGATGTATTCACATGATCATTGACCGTTTTGATGTGGCTCTGGAGGAGAAGGGGGCTGCCAAACTGACTGATGCCAAGAGAGGTATTGTTACGGTGGCGACACTGATTGGAGCACTGATCCTTTCCAGAATCGGTGTAGTAACATTGATCGAGCAGGGATATACCTACCTGTCATACGGTTTTATCCTGTTCTATCTGCTTCCGACATTGCTGGTAGGCGGCTACCGTATTATCCGCAACTGGAATAAATAAGTGGAAGCATCATGAGATATTTTGGAATGAAAGGAGAAATAGATATGCAAAATGTAGGATATTATAATGGAGAGATTGGCGCACTGGAGGAAATGAAAATTCCGATGCTGGACCGCGCGGTTTATTTTGGAGATGGCTGCTATGATGCCACCACATTTGCCAACAATAAGATCTTTGGTGAGAAGGATCATCTGGATCGTTTCTATAATAGCTGCAGGCTGTTGGAAATCCCGTTTGATATGCCAAGGGAGAAGCTGGTTTCCGAGCTTCAGAAATGTATTGATGCCAATGATAATGACCATGGTATGCTTTACTGGCAGTGCTCCCGTGGAACGGCACCCCGTGATCATAAGTTTCCGCCGAAGGAGGTAAAGCCGAATCTGATGATCTTTACGGTGCCTTGTGAGCTGATCCCGTTTGACCAGACATTCCGTCTGATCTCTATGGAGGACACCCGTTTCCTTCACTGCAATATTAAGACGTTAAATCTGATTCCAAGTGTCATTGCATATCAGCGTTGTATGGAGCAGGGCTGTCAGGAGACGGTATTCCACAGGGGAGACCGTGTGACAGAATGTGCCCACAGTAATATTCTGATGATCAAGGATGGGGTATTGTGTACTCCGCCAAGGGATAATCTGATCCTGCCGGGTATTACATTGAAGCATCTGCTGATGCTTGCAGAGCAGAATGGAATCCCAACCAAAGAGGCACCATTTACCATGCAGGAGCTTGCAGAGGCAGACGAGGTGATCGTCAGCAGTTCCGGCGGACTCTGTACACAGGCTGTTGAGCTGGATGGAAAGCCGGTGGGCGGCAAGGCTCCGGAGCTTTTAAAGAAGCTTCAGGATGCGTATGCGGCTTATTATGCTGAGGACACAAAGGCTTAAAGATAAGGACGGACATCATTCATATAAAAGGCAAGGAGAAGTCTTGTTTTCTGGATCGCAGTATCCATGGAGACAAGGCTTCTTATTTTTTGAATACGATAATTTACGGTGTTACGGTGTAGAAACAGTTCTGGCTCTGGTAAAAGCGTTGGTACAGGAGTGTGCGGCAAATGGTCTGATCGTAGAGAGTGCCGGTATCTATGGAAATGTTATCCGTTTCCTCGCTCCACTGGTGATCACGGATGAGTTTTCTTATGGAAATGGGGGTACAACGTGAAGGAATTAATGATCAAACCGGAAATTTATCATTTTGATACGGTCCGCGCTTTTGCGGAGGAGTTTCAGATTGGAGAAGGAGATCTGGTGGTAACGAATGAATATATTTACAAACCGTTTTTTGGTGAACTGAATCTGAAATGTGATGTCATTTTTCAGGAAAAATACGGACAGGGAGAGCCTTCGGATGACATGGTGGAGGCAATGTACAAGGATATTCACGGAGAGCATAAGCGTGTGATCGCAGTAGGCGGTGGAACTGTCATTGATATTTCCAAGCTGTTTGCACTCAAAGAGGTATCTCCGGTTTTAGATCTCTATGACGGCAAAATCCCGCCGGTTAAGGATAAGGAGCTAGTCCTTGTGCCGGAGCTTCTGGAAAGTCTGCCGTTTGGTGTGTTTGCGACCAGTTCCATTGATGCACTGGTACATGCGGTAGAGTCCAGCCTTTCTCCAAAAGGGAATCAGACCACAAGGATGTTTGGGTATAAGGCGATCGAGATGATCCTTGCCGGTTATCAGGAGATTGCCTTGTCACTAATGGCTTGCGGGAAGTTTGAGTAAGTAAAAAAAACCGGAAGGGAATGATATGAGTTGAAAATCATATCGTTCCTTTCCGGGTCATTTTATATCTGTACAATTAATCGTACAGTGAAATATGATATCTGAGACTTCTGTATATTTTGTAGATGATCACGCCGATCATTCCAACAACGGTGCCTCCTACCAGTGCAATACCAAAAGTTCCTCCGATACCTAATAAGATCATACCTAATATATGCATTTTCATTCACCTTTCTTTTTGCAATATGCTTATAAAAGGCCTGCAGCCTGTTGGACTGCAGGCGCAGTTATATAGAAGAGAGGGTGCTGATTTACAGTGCCCTCTTTTTCTGTATGAAAATGGCATCCCTGTCACAGCTTCTCCATTTCTGTCACAGAGAAATATTTTGTTATATCATTTCATACCTTCTGAGGATTTTTATTTTCATTTTTCATACCGAAATTTTCATACAGAAAGAAACCTCTTTCTCCCAAAAGAAGTCTGTGTCATTAGAAATTATGCATATATCAGCCCTTTGATCCGTCCTGCTGATGTATATATGTAATGATAACAGAACCATATGTGATAATACTGCTTGCAGTAATACTGGCTTCCCGAAAAAAGACCGTGTCTGGCAGACCACAAAGCGTTGCGGTAAGCCGGATCAGAGAACGTATTCTCGAAAAGATCCTGTTCTTTTGACCGGATACGGTCCGGCGTAATACCTCTGTAGAACCCCGCAGCATAGAATCTCCAAGCTGATCCGGGGAGCACATATCCTGCTCGGCGTTTTGTACCTGCAGTGTGCGAAGAATATCTGAGGATGCCGAAACAGACATGCCAAAATCAGGATCTGTCTTGACACGTTCAAAACACATCCCAGAGACTGTCAATATAATGATCAGACAGAGACTGATCCACCGTCTCATCTTATATGTCTCTTTCATCTGCAGCACCTCATTTCCAATATATTCTAGCAAAATTGAGAGGATTTTACAACTTATTGGAGATAACTTCCTGTTTTTTCTCATTTTAAATAAAAATAGCAAAAAACAGTTAAGTTATGGTACAATATTTCATAGGGAAATGTGATTTGGTTTATAACTCAAATGAAAAGAATCTGTTTAGGAAGGGATAATCGTTTATGTATCATTTTTTGGTATTATTACAATACTTTGGAATTTTTGCATTAATTGTAGAAATTTTCTATGTGAGCCGGCAACAGAGTTCCAAACTGCAGATGGCATTAGTGCTTTTGTTGTATTCGTCCTTGATCAATATTGTGGGATATACTATGGAGATACAGGCAGGGAAACAGCAGGTTGCGATACAGGCAACAAAGTTTTCTTATTATGGTAAGCCGTTTGTTGTATTTTTTATGTATATGTTTATTATGGAGTACTGCAATCTGGTTGTGCCGAAGCTTCGCCGGAACATCCTCTTTGGAATCTGTATTTTAATCTGCGGTCTGGTGTCCACCAATGAGTACCACCATTTATATTATTCTTCCGTGTCCTATACCGAGAAGGGAATGTTTCCGCATCTGATCCTGAACCATGGTGTATTATATAATCTGTATAACGTATTTATTGCTTATTATTTTATTGTGATCCTTTGGGCGGCAATCCGTAAGCTGCGTCAGACGAAATCACCGATCATCAGGAAACAGCTTTTGATGATATTGGGAATGGTTCTGCTTAGTATGCTCAGCTTGGTTCTGTTCCTGCTGCACCTGACCAATGGATATGATACTACGGCACCTGCGTATCTGGCAGCCGCCTTTATATTTGAACGGCTGATGCGTAAATATCGGTTGTTTGATACCTTGACGCTGGCCCAGGAGGAAGCCGTCAATCATATGGCAAACGGCCTGATCGTTATAGGAACTGCGGGAGAGGTGATATACTCCAACGAGGAAGCAGACCGGATATTGAATTGTCTGGAGCAGGAAGAAGGAAAGCGAGAGCTGGAGGATTTAAAAAAGCTTGCCGAAAAGCAGGAATATCTTTTTCTGGATAAATGCGCAGCAGAGGACGGAGAGAAACATCACACAACGGAAAAGTGTGTTTATGAGCTGGCACTGCATGATATTTCCAAAGGTGAGAACAATTATGGACAGACTTTGACTATGGCAGAGATTACGGACCGGTATTATTATACAGAACGTCTCCAGCGCGACCTGAGGAGTAAGACCAGAGAGGTTGTGCGGATCCAGCGTGATATTATCGGTAGTTTTGCTGCTATGATCGAGGCAAGAGACGGCATTACCGGATTACATATCAAAAATACCGGGAATCTGGTGCGTGTGCTGGTCAATGTAATGGCAGTGGACAAACGCTACAGGGATATCATTACGCTGGAATATGCGGATATGGTGGCGGCTGCGGCGAGACTTCACGATATTGGAAAGATTGCCATTCCGGATCGTATTCTTCAGAAGGAAGGAAAGCTTACTGATGAAGAGTTTGCCATTATGAAGACACATCCCCAGGAGGGAGCGAAAATCCTCAAGCATACCCTGAAGGATCTGGAAAATGACGCATATTGTGAGATTGCTTATGATATGGCAATGTATCACCATGAGAAATATAATGGTGCCGGGTATCCGGAAGGGATCAAAGGAGAAGAAATCCCATTGTCAGCCCGGATCATGGCAGTGGCGGATGTCTATGATGCTCTCCGGTCCAAACGTCACTATAAAGAGGGATTTTCAAAGGAAAAGGCAGTCGCTATTATGGAAGAAAGTAAGGGGAGTCATTTTGATCCATACATTGATGAGCTGTTTTTGAAGCATATTGATGAGATGGAGGCTGTGATCGACACAGGATACCACAAGGAGGAATCTTCCGCAAAAGAAACAAATAAGGAACTGTAAAAGTAAACGATAAACAAACAACAGATTCAAAGGATAAAACAGCGTTCCGGCCAGAACGTGGATATGTTCCTGTTAAGTGACGGGTTTTTATTATTTTCCTTGTCTACCTGGACGGGAACATATCATTTCTGACCGGATAAGCTGTTTTTATTTATTGGTACAAAGCGGGTGCAATACAGGTTTGCCTGCAGCTAACATTTCTTTTTATCAATTTGTGGATTATATGCGTAGAAATTCTTTGGATTTCGCTGATCCTGAATGCGGCGCAGACATTCTCCAAATCTCTGGAAATGCACGATCTCACGCATCCGCAGGAAACGGATCGGATCAGCCACTTCCGGATCCTTCACGATCCGCAGGATATTGTCGTAGGTCAGACGTGCCTTCTGCTCTGCTGCCATATCCTCGTAGAGGTCGGTGATGGTATCTCCGGTGCTTTGGAACTGGCTGGCGCTGAATGGCTCTCCGCTGGCGGCCTGTGGCCAGATAGCAAGAGTGTGGTCAATATAATATTTGTCAAAACCGGAAGTCTTGATCTCCTCCGGAGTAAGGTCTTTGGTGAGCTGGTGGATGATGGTTGCGACAATTTCCAGGTGGCCTAATTCTTCGGTGCCTAGAGAAGCATCGGAAATGTTCCAGTTTATCAAATTTGAGGACAAGCGTGAGTTTTTTGGCTTTCAGGTACATAGCTTTTCGACCTTTGATAAAATCAAAAAATACGATGAAGCCGATACTATGGAAAGTGCCGAAAAGCCTTATTCTATCGGGGCTGGAAAGACAAAACGAACGATAAATTTGTACGCTGTTGCTACTACAAAATTTCAAATTGCGTGCTAAATTACTGTTTTCCACTCACGGACAAACTACCTATTTTTCTTATAGTAAACTGCCCACTTGTTTATTTTTCGAGTGGGCAGTTTACTATTGACTTTCTATACGGAAATCGAATATAATATAGTAAAGTGCCCTGACAATAATCAGATTTGGGTCAATTAAATGAAAAGCCTAATCCCCCAGCTATGCTGGGGCGAATAGAGTAAGTGGAAACGGTGAGGATATCAATAAAAAACCTCCTATGTTACAATAAGAATGGTGTCGCAAGCCAAACTTAGTATAATATAGGAGGAGGTCCGAAATGGACAATAAAAGCATATCACATACTCGTTGGAAATGCCAATACCACATAGTGTTTATACCGAAATATCGGAAGAAAATATTATATGGAAAATTGAGGAATGAAGTGAGAGAGATTATCAGCACATTATGTCAATATAAAAATGTAGAGATAGTGGCAGGAGCGGTCTGTATAGATCATGTACACTTGAGCGTGGCGATACCGCCTAAGATGAGTGTGTCAAAATTTATGGGATATCTAAAAGGAAAGAGTACATTGATGATTTACGACAGACATCCTGAGCTGTAAAGTAAATGGGATAAGGCATTTTGGGCAAGAGGATATTATGTTGAAACGATTGGTAATATCACCGATGAAGCAGTACAAAAGTATATAAAAGAGCAGGCAGAAGAATCAAGAAAAGAAGATTCGCGAGGTACCGCTTTATAAGCGGACCAGCAACAATGCTTGCGATACCCGCCCTTTTGGGCGAGCAGTAACATAAGCCCTTTGGAGGGCTTATAGTAAACCACCACTTGAAGTGGTGGTTATAACTTAGAGGTGGACAAATGCTCCGTGAAAACGATATTAAAAATGTGAGAAAGCTATTCAATCGGCATCACTATGTAATGACTACCGCCGAGCTTCTTGAAGCTAAGCTATACTATGCAGATATTAAACAACTTTTAGATGAAGGTTTTATTGAAAGAATAAGAAGAGGTTATTATCATTGGATTGAAAACTGTGAAGCCAGAGAAATAGTTATCATCAATAGTTTGTTTCCTGATGCTGTTCTTTGTATGGAAACTGCTCTATTCTATTATGAATACAGTGATAGAAACCCTGCTGAGTGGAATTTTGCCATAGATAGGAATGTTTCAAAATTACGAACCAATATAGAGTACCCATTCATTAAAGCATATCGCATGGAATCTGATTTGGTTACGCTTGGTGAAACAACAGGTGAGATTGATTTTACAAAAGTGCGAATTTATGACCGTGACAGAACAATTTGTGATGTTCTGAAAAATATGGGTAAAATGGATAAAGAAATTTTCAATAAAGCAATACAAGGGTATGTGAATGACCCGAAAAAGAATATACCAAACCTTATGATGTATGCAAAAAAACTGCGTGTGCAGAAAAAGGTGAAAGAATTGATTGGAGTGTGGTTGTAATGGCAGATATAGCAGCTTCCGTTCTGGCAAAGCTTAAGAATAAAGCAAAAGCTTCTGGTATTAGCTATCAGCAATGCTTGCAACTTTTTGTGCAGGAAGAATTTTTGAGAAAGCTCTCAAAGTCTGGATATGAGGATACTCTTATTCTCAAGGGTGGATTGTTTATCTATACGCTCACCAATTTTGAAAGCCGAGCAACGATTGATGTGGATTTTCTACTCCGTGGGTATTCCAATGCAATAGATGATGTTAAATCCTTAATTTGCAAAATCATCGACACGTCGACAGGTAACGATTATATAGAAATGTGGGCAAAAGGCTTTGAGGAAATTTCTCCGCAAAGAAAATACCACGGTATCAGCACACAGATTATTGCTCAAATAAAAAATGTGCGTGTGCCGTTCAATGTTGATATAGGTGTAGGTGATATTATAGTTCCTCGTGCCGAAGAACGCACAATCAATACGCAGCTTCCAGACTTTGAAGCACCTGTAATCAAAACCTATTCCCTTGAAAGCACAATTGCCGAGAAGTTTGATGCCATATTGCAACGCTTTGAGCTGACAGGCAGAATGAAAGATTTTTATGACATCTATTATCTTTCAAAGACATTCGATTTTGAGGGTGAAAAATTGCAAACTGCTATCTTTGAAACCTTACAGCGGCGTGGTACGCCCTATGACAGGGGAAGCTTTAAGCGTGTCATCGAACTTGCCGATGACGAGGATATGCAGAAGCGGTGGAAATTCTTTTTGAAAACAATAAAAGATGATACGCTTGAATTTTCGGCAGTCATTGAGGAAATACAAAAATTTCTTGAGCCTGTATTTGATGCGATTGTGAATGAAGAAAAAGAGGATAAATTTTGGTCAGGTAAAAATAAGGTTTGGGAATAATATTGAATATGATAAGGAGAAGATTACTATGCTGAGTAATGAGAAAGTAAAGAAAGCACTTGAAGATAAAGAAATTGATATTACGGTATCTTTTGGATTTAAAGAAGGTGTTCCTGTGTCATACGAAAAAGAAGAGGCTTTTTTGTCATCATCATTAAAAGATAATTTGTATTCTGATAGATTAAAACTTACAATGGGACCACTTGTAAAAGTATTAAATAAAAAAAGAGTTAAGTCAAAATATAGATTTAAATCAGACCGAGAATGTTTTGATTTAAGAAAAGCAAATAATAGGTATATAATCAGTCCAGGAGAATCAATTGTTGTGTTAACAAATGAAAGAATTAAATTAAACGGTAAATATGCGTGTTTAATTGTTCCTAGAATTTCTATGTCTGATGTAGGAATCGTAGTAACTACAGCATATGTTGATCCCTTTTATAACGGCGTAATGCGGTTACATTTATCGAATTTATCGGATAAATCTTACGAACTAAAATTCCTTGAATCTATAGCTCAATGTTTTTTCTTTGAATTATCTGACTTAGTATCAGATAAATTTGAAGAGGAATTTTCAATGAAGAGTGTTTTTTTTGGGCAAACATGGAATGGAATTCTTAATAGTGATAGAAACCCATTTCCAACAAAAAAAGAAGATGCACATATTGATAAATTATCAAATTTAAAATACCAGATAGAAATATTGAACTCTATAATAAAAAAGCATTCACTTGTTTTTCTTTTGTTTACAAATATGGTTGTGATTCTCTGTGGATTTGCGGCATTTAAACAGACCTTTACGAAATATACGATGGCGATGGAGCAAGTGGAAGCATTTTTAGAGCCTACGTCAAGTGAAATCATGATTAATGCTGGAGAACTATATGGAGAAAAAGAAATAACCGTTGAATATTCAAAATCAGATATTGTGTCTGTATTATGTAATAATGATGAAATTCACTATAAAATTTTAAGTGGGAACAAGGAAAGTGAAACAAAGATTATTTTTTCGTTTTATCTGACCTCACCACCAACTGATAAATATGAAGTGAATTTTACATATGTAATTGTTAGGAGGATTAAATAATGATGTTTTCATTTGTTTCTGCGAGTGCAGGAAAAATACAAATATGTGGATTGTCGGAAGCATATTGTTATGAACATTGTGATGAGATATTGAAGTTAGTTAATATTATTCCATACATTTACTGGACTCCTTCTGAACTTCTATCTCAAGACGAGGATTTTTACAAGAACAAATGGAATTATAGTTATGTTATTAAAAATAGTGCAGATAAAATAATAGGCGTATTAATTGCATATTTTAGAATTGCGGATAATAAACATATTTTTGACTCGCTCTATATTCATAGACTTGCAATTGCACCAGAATATCAGAACAAGGGTATAGGAACAGAAGTTTTAAAATATTTTATTCAAAAATCTTTTGAAGAAATCCCATGGCTTCTTAATATTTCTGTTCAGACGAATGATAACATTAGCAATGAGCATGTTATTCGTTTTTATAAAAAGCTTGGATTTAGAGAAATGTACAATGTTTCATATTTGAATAAAATGGATATTCTCTTGCTCTTAGAACGTTATAATTATACTTTGCCGTTGACTAAGCATGTAGATACCAATAGAATCTATTTAAAACATCCACGGTTTAATGTATCAGTAGAAGGAGATAAAACTCGAAATGTATTACCGATTATTTATTTTTCATCAACCAATAAGAAAAAGAAAGAAATGGTTCAATTTATCTTTCACAATTACAATATAGATGTATCCTTTGTCAAACCGCCTATAGAATTAACTGAACCACAGATTGAAAAACCTGAATTAGAAGAAGAGCGGAAATTAGTTAGTTTACCATTAAAAACAGTATCACGATTTATTAATACAGTTCCATATGCCATAGAAGATACAATGCTGTTTGTTGAATTCTTCAATAGAAACGGAAAACAATGGGAATTACCTGGCCTTGACACAAAAAGGTGGTTACGCCAAATTGGTTTAGATGGACTTTTGGAAATTATGGGAAATACAAGTAAGAGAAAGGCTCGCTTTGTATCTCAAACAGGTGCTTATGTAAAGTCTAATAAATATTATTTTGGAAGGGGAGAAATTTACGGCTCAATCGCTTATCATAAGTCCCAAATAGATATTCCAAGATATGGAACGTATCCATATTTTTTCCATTTGATATTTATTCCAGATGGTGCAGAAAAGACATTGGCGGAAATGAATATGTATGAATATGCTCAGTATGATTATATGAGAAAAAGTATCGTTCAATTGATTTATGAATTATCATATGAAAACACTTTTGATAGACAACTAACTCTGTTTGATTATTTTGAGGAGGATTACTTATGATAATTATTTCTGGACCATCTACAGTTGGAAAGAACCCTTTTATATATGAAATCTGTGAACGATATGCTTTTACTTATGTAATACCCTATACGACTAGAAAGATGAGATATGATGAGTTAGAAGGAAAAGATTATATTTTTTTGAGCAAAAAGGAATTTCAATCAAGAATAAAAAGTAGAGAAATGAATGAATGGGATTACTGTTTAGAAAATTATTACGGATATATGTATGATTTTCCTGGTAATAATTCTCATATAACACATGGACTATCACGTATGGCATTAAGAATTAAAGCTAAATATCCTAAGGAAGTTACAACTGTATTTTTAATGCCTGATAATAAGGATAGAATATATAATAATTTGAAGCAAATATACAGTGGAAAAACATTATATCTTAGAGAGGCATTAGTTGAGGAAGAACTTTGTCATTCGGTCTTATTTGACAAAATATTTATGTGTTCGAATTCCGTTCTCGATTTGGTGAACAAAAAAGAAGTAATACAGTTTTTATTAGCTGAGAGCCAAGCTGTCTAGACCTATAGACCTTATATTTTATTGTACGATATAAATGGTAAAATGTATTTCATGGGAAATTTTAAGCTTTTGCTTATTTTATAGTGTTGGAATGAATGACATCATTTTTCTAAAATGAGACCCAGAGAAGCATCGGAAATGTTCCACATATCAAAAAGCACTACAAATCCGCATTTTGACGGCTTTATGATACATACTCTCAGCACCACAGATAAGGTGTTGAGGTATGGAGAAAACAATCAAGTTGACTTTTCCGAGCATCCAACGGTGGTACAGCGTGGCGAGGAACGCATCATCAATATCTATGCCGCTGTTCCAGATGTTGCATAATCGGACAAGCCTTTGCACATTGGTGTTTTATGATAATCCAGTTTATATTAAGGCTGTAAGGAGGTCGAGCCTATGAAAGATAAAACCTATCACGCATATCTGGATAGCCACGAACGGCAGATAGTTATACATAGCCTTGTGGAGCTGAAAAATAAGCTCATACAGCAAGGCAATATACAGACTGCGTTGACGAGCTAATATTCAAAGTCGCCAATGCCCCTGTTAAGAGAATGAAAATTGAATATGTCTAAGGCACATTACACCGAAGCCGCTTATTCTTATTGATTTTTAAGAGTAAGCGGTTTTTTAAGTCCTGCTTTGTAGTAAACTGCCCACTCGATGAAAATAAATGGTGTAGTTTACTACAACATTTTACATAGCCGCCTTGACAAAGCGGCTAAATAAATGCGAAAGGAGGACGCACCTATGTCAAATTGCAAAGTAATTGCTCTGACTAATCAGAAAGGCGGTGTCGGAAAAACAACCACGGCGGTCAACTTGGGCGTGGGTCTGGCAAACCAGGGCAAGAAAGTCCTGCTCATTGATGCCGATGCACAGGCTAATCTCACAATGGCTCTGGGCTATAACAGACCCGATGATATTCCCATACCCCTCTCTACCGTAATGCAAAGCATCATAGATGATAAATCTTTTGAAGAGCATATCGGAACACTTGACAGCAAAGACATTCTTACAGCCGACAAAGCACTTCTGATTAGTCTGGGGCTTGAAAAAAGGACTAACCCTCTCGTTATACGGTACAAGCAATCGCTCATATATTGAGAACAAGGGAGGTGTTGGCGGCTGAAGCATAGAGAATTTATATATGTTGGCGACCCTGTTCCAGAATTAAATGAGCAGGAACACGCAGCATTTTTGTTGAATGTTCAGAAGTCAATCCTTTTTTCGTTGGAGAAAAGGAGCTTGCTGACAGCATCTCAGCGTGAACGCTGCTTGACTGCACTTGAAAATCAATACAGCCAAAGTCAAAAAAATGGACGCCGAGCCTGACCGCTTGGCGTTTTTACATATCTGAATGTACAAATTATAAATTTGCACATTCGACACCGCTCAGCGTTTTTTCTATAATAAGTACAGTAACACCGTTTACTGGGAAAGGAGCTTTGCTATGAACAAATATGAACGCTTAAACCAAGAGCGAAAAAGGATAAATACAAAAAAGCGTGTGGCTGCGTACTGTCGTGTTTCTACGGATAATGAAGACCAAGCCAATTCGTTTGAAAGTCAGCAACGATATTTCAGACAATATATCGAACGCAATCCCGACTGGGAGCTATACGAAATTTTTGCCGATGAGGGCATCTCTGGCACAAATACAAAGAAGCGTAAAGAGTTTAACCGAATGATAGCGTGTGCTAAAAACGGCGATTTCGATTTGATTATCACGAAAGAGATTTCTCGCTTTGCGAGAAATACTCTTGATAGTATATATTACACCCGTGACCTGAAAAAGCACGGTGTCGGCGTTATCTTTATGAATGATAATATCAACACCTTAGACGGGGATGCAGAGCTTCGCCTTGCCATTATGTCCTCGATTGCACAGGAAGAAAGCCGTAAAACTTCCGAGCGAGTGAAATGGGGTCAAAAACGACAAATGGAGCAAGGCGTTGTGTTCGGACGCAGTATGCTCGGATATGATGTAAAAGATGGGAAAATGACGATTAACGAGGAAGGAGCAAAGATTGTACGACTTATCTTCCATAAGTTTGTGAATGAGGGCAAAGGAACTCATGTGATTGCCCGTGAACTGCGTGAGGAAGGTATCAGACCAATGCGTGTAAAAGGATGGCAGAACACGGTTATTCTCCGTGTTATCCGTAATGAAAAATACTGCGGAGATTTAGTCCAGAAAAAAACTTACACGCCTGACTTTTTATCCCACGAAAAAAAGTACAATCGAGGTCAAGAGGAATTTGTGATTATTAAAGACCACCACGAGCCAATTATATCTCGTGAGCTGTTCGATGAAGCTAATCGCATTTTAGATGAAAAGTCACTTTCCCAAGAGGGCAAAGCCAAGCACAGTAACCGCTATCCATTCTCTGGCAAAATCAAATGTGGGTGCTGCGGCTCAAGCTATGTAGCAAGATACAAAACCAGACAAGATGGAAGCCGCTATAAGGCGTGGCGTTGTCTTGAAGCGGCAAGGCACGGTAGTCCTCATATTGACAAAGCAGGAAATCAAGTCGGCTGTACGGGGCTTAGTATCCGCAATGAAGATGCAACCCATATTATGTATCTTGTGACAAAGGAATTAAAACTGAAACAGCAGAAAATCACAGACAATCTTATTTCCATTATTAAGTCCATTATCGCTATGGACACGACAGGTACAGATGTCGAGAAGCTGAAAAGACAAATCGAAACGATTGAGGATAAGCGTACCAAGCTGATTGATATTTATATGTCTGGGGATATAACCAAAGAGGAATTTAGTGCAGCTCGGTCAAAGTGTGATGCTGAGATTGCCGAGCTTAAATCGGTTATTGACAGTATCGACAAGCAGCAGACTATGATTAGACAGCAACAGGAACTTGTAAAGGAAATTCAAGATGCCATAAGTGAGATTGTAAACGGTGTGCAATACGATGACGAGTTTTACAAAGGCATCTTAGATAAAATGGTAGTCAACGACAGGGATAACATTGATGTATATTTGAATTTGCTTCCTATGAAATGGAGCTATACGGTTGCAAAAGCATCAAAAAAAGCGTTAGCCCCTGAATGGAACATTTCAGGGGCTTCTCTACCGATGTCTGTCAGGGCTCCGGCCACCTTGCGGTCCTCCATGGAATACCGCTGTGACAGATAGCGCAGTGCAGCTCCGGCCTCCCCGTCGGGACCACCGTACTGACTAATGATCACCATTGCCGCTTTCGGATCGGTTCGTGTGATATGAACCGGATACTCCAGTCTTTTTTCATAATTAAACATATCATAAACTCCATTCTCATTTTATTTCATAGAAATTTTCAAATCCCTTAACGCTCCCAGGGCCATGGTGTCTCCACCCAGGTCCAGTAATCCTTGCAGTTTACCTGATCTGCCTGCAGAGGACCATATTTGCGGCTGTACTCCTCCACTGCCTCCTGGCGCTGTTTTTTTACCATCTGATAATAGCTCAGTGCAACCTTATCACACGGATGAGTGTCCAGATACAGATTTGTTTCGGTGAGAGCAAAGCTGACCTGGGAAATAAATTTCAATAATCTCATTTGATCTTTGCTCATAATCTGCCTCCTTTTCCACAGCCCTGAGGGATGCAGCCATAAAATTGTAAATTCAGTTCAGGGAAGATCGTTCCGTTTGCGAGGCCGTCGCAGGGATCATAGATCTTATTCCACTGTTGCCACGGCACATAGCCCATGGCCAGTGGCATACCGTACAATGGGTCTGTACAGCAGTCCCCGGCAGAATCATTCTGACACTGGTTTGCAATTTCGGACTGACTCATGCCGCAGGTATTTTGGTTATCCGGCATGCTGCCGCAGGAGCAGGAATTCGGCATTTGATCGCAGTTTCCCATGCCACACGAACAGCCTCTGTTTCCGCGGCAGTTTACATTGCCGCGGCATCCATTCATTGTGTTCATAATATACATCCTTTCTAAATGTTTTCGAAAATATAAGGAATATTTTCTGGTTACATTTAATATATGCGGCAGTACAGACAAAGTGCGGGATAAAGAAGAGAAAGAGTAACAGGAATGTGAGATATGAAAGGAACATGTAAAAACAGGGTTTAACATATGTAAAAAATCGCATATTTGATCCGATTTCATTGACTTTCCTCCGGGCAGTTTTTATACTCAGCTTGTAATTACTGTCAGGAAGCTATGAAAAGAAATGAGGATTTAATATGAAGAAAAAGAATTTATGGAGAATGTTTTGGGTTTGTTTATTTGTGGCATCTCTTATCATTCCTGCCACAGCGTCTTATCTGAAGGCTCCGTCTACAGCATCTGCTGCAGAGGAAGGACTGGATTATGCAGTTGTTAAAAATATAGCAGATTTCCGCAAATATATTGATAACAATTATCCGGCAAGCACGCAGGATATCATAGAGACGGACTGGTCGGGGGAAACGCCTTTATATCAGTTTACGATTCCGTCTGATGGAACGCTTCTGGTTGCGGTTTTATCGGATCAGGGTTATGCCAATGGGGAGCTATTCAGGGATCCGGCGATGACGGATTCCCTGCCGGAAGCATCCGGATGTGATTCCGGCAGAGATGACATTGCCTCCTATGAACTGACAGCGGGAACGTATTATTACAGAGCGGTTCGCTGGAACGGGATGGGAGCACTTGATATTGCTACGTTTTTGGGCTTTATTCCCAAAGCTGCGAGCGGAGTCCTCTACACAGATATACAGACAGCTTATGACGAGGACACCGATATCACACCGGGTAGTTATAACGGAAAAGAGACGTTTGCCTCCTTTATGAAAGATGGTGGAAGTGCTGTGAGCGAGGACAGCATTACGACAGACTGGAAAGGTTATAGCGACGTTCACAGCTTTTCCGTCAAGGAAAGCGGATGGCTGCTGGCAGTACCGCTTTGCAAAGAGGATTATATCAACTGGGAGCTGTATTCGGATCGGGCGTTAATGTCCTGCATATTTCGTGAAAAGACAGTTTTGAGCACGGAAAATGTATATGTCTGCTACCTGAATCCGGGCACCTATTATTACCGCGGCAGCCGCTGGAATGGTTCTGGAACTCTGAGTTTCAAGACATACCTTGGATTTGTGGCGGATGCGCCGAGATTCTCTGTTGTTTCCAATACACTCACAGCAGACGCTTCTGCGGCCAAAGTTACCTTCCGGGGAGAGAACGGCACGATCCGTGTTATTTCAGCAGATTATGATCCGGTGATCATGGATGACAAGTATTGGGCAATACAAAGCCGTGCCAATGTGATTACGGGAAATACAGCTACGATCAAAAAGAACGGTGATTATGTGGCGCGTCTGGAAACAGCGGACGGTCTGAATGTTATGGTTCCTTTTACGGTATCCGGTGTGGTAGAAAAAACGATCCTGGCACCAACGGTTTCTCCGGCTCCCCAGACAACAGTAACTCCGAAAGCTGCTCCGTCTGCGGCACCGGCCAAAACCGGCACACCGGTCCGGAAGAAGGTATATAAAATAGCGGTCTCCAAGAAAAAAATAACATTAAAGGTACGCCAGAAGAAAAAGCTTAAATACAGTGTGACAAAGGGATACATTGGGTTTGTGCGGATGAAAACATCAAATGCAGACGTAGCGGTGATCAACAACAAAGCAGTTGTGACCGCACGGAAAAAAGGAAAATGTAAGATTACATTTACTCTTTCTAACGGAAAGAAAGCGGTTGTCGTCGTAGTAGTAAAAAAAGGAAAGTAATGAAAACGAATGAATAATTAAAACGAATGAAGAAGAACGAAAGGACAGGGATTTGCAAATATGCAGATTCCTGTCTTGCAATTTCTCCAGAAAATATTATACTTAAAGGGATAATGTAAACAACGACACGACGCACGCGCACATTTGTCTCAGGGCGGTGTGTGGGATTGGAGGAAAAATGAAAGAGCTAAAGCCGATGAAGGAAGGAAAGGTACGGGAGATTTACGACAACGGAGACAGTCTGATCATGGTTGCAACAGATAGAATAAGTTGTTTTGACGTGATCCTTCATAATGAAGTGACCAAAAAAGGAACCGTGTTGACTCAGATGTCAAAGTTCTGGTTTGATCTGACACAGGACATTCTGCCAAATCATATGATTTCAGTCGATGTGAAGGATATGCCGGAGTTTTTCCGGCAGCCGAAGTTTGATGGAAACAGTATGATGTGCCGTAAGCTGGAAATGCTTCCAATCGAGTGCATTGTTCGAGGATATATTACAGGAAGCGGCTGGGCAAGCTATCAGGAGAATGGCACGGTCTGCGGTATTAAGCTGCCGGAGGGACTGAAGGAGTCTGATAAGCTGCCGGAACCGATCTACACACCGTCTACTAAGGCAGAGATTGGAGATCACGATGAGAATATTTCTTATGAGCAGAGCGTAGCTCATCTGGAGAAGTATTTTCCGGGTAAAGGTGAGGAGTATGCGCAGAAGCTTCGCGATTACACCATCGCATTATATAAGAAGTGCGCAGACTATGCATTAGAGAAGGGTATCATCATTGCAGATACCAAGTTTGAGTTTGGTCTGGACGAGAATGGCAATATCGTTCTTGGTGATGAGATGCTGACGCCGGACAGCTCCAGATTCTGGCCTGCTGAGGGATATGAGCCGGGTCATGGACAGCCATCCTTCGACAAGCAGTTTGCCCGCGACTGGCTCAAGGCAAATCCGGACAATGACTGGACACTTCCGGAAGATATCGTGGAGAAGACTATTTCAAAATATCTTCAGGCATATGAACTTTTGACCGGCAAGAAACTGTAATATATGGCTTGAACCGTCAAACACCGACAAGAAGCATATTTGCTTGCAAATATGCGGAATTGGAGGTTTTTGCAGGATTACAGAATGGAGACGACTTATGAATATGACACAATTTGAAGGCTATAAATATATTGACGGCGGTGTTTGCGCTTCTCAGGGATTTCAGGCGAACGGTCTCAACTGTGGACTGAATCCGGACAAGGAGAAAAATGATCTTGGCATGGTATACAGTAAGGAGCCTTGCCAGACAGCGGCTGTCTATACACAGAATAAGGTCAAAGGTGCGCCGATCCTTGTGACGAAGAAGCATCTGGAGGCCGGAAACGGAGTGACCCATGCGGTTCTCGTAAATTCCAAGAATGCCAATACCGGCAATGCAAACGGAGAGCAGGTGGCAGCCGAGACGTCCCGGCTGGCAGCAGATGCTCTGGGCATTACGGAGGATCAGGTGGTGGTTGCATCGACAGGAGTGATCGGACTTCCAATGCCTACGGCTCCGTTTGCAGACCATATGAAGCAGTTGGTGGATGGTCTCAGTGAGTCCGGCAATGATGCGGCGGCCACAGCGATCATGACCACCGATACCGTGAAGAAGCAGGTGGCAGTAGAGTTTGAAATTGATGGTAAGACATGTCATCTGGGTGGTATGGCAAAAGGAAGCGGCATGATCCATCCGAATATGGCCACAACTCTGAATTTCATTACTTCGGATGTGGCGATCAGCCATGAGATGATTCAGAGAGCTCTGGATGAGATTGTCAAGATTACATACAACTGTCTGAGTATTGACGGAGACACCTCTACCAATGATATGGTCAGCGTGATGGCAAACGGTCTTGCAGGCAATGAACAGATCTGCACCACAGAGGATGCAGGTTTTGCTGTATTTAAGCAGGCGCTGTATATTGTTATGATGAATATGACGCGTATGCTTGCAAAGGACGGAGAGGGAGCGACGAAACTTTTAGAGTGTACATGCAAGGGAGCACCGGATCAGGAGACAGCGATCATTGTTGCTAAGAGTGTGATCCGTTCCCCGTTGTTTAAATGTGCAATGTTTGGAGAGGATGCGAACTGGGGACGTGTGTTGTGTGCCATTGGTTATGCAGATGCAGATTTTGCCATTGATACTATGGATGTAGATCTTTCGTCCGCAGCAGGGACTCTGGAGGTGTGCAGAAATGGTGCAGGTATTGATTTTTCCGAGGAGTTTGCGGCAAAGGTGCTGGTGGAGGATGAGATCTATATTGACATTGATCTGAAGCAGGGAAACGGCTCTGCAAAGGCATGGGGCTGTGATCTCACTTATGATTATGTAAAGATTAATGGAGATTACCGTTCTTAAGTGCTTTACCATTTCGGTAAAATCGGGTATGATATAGCAGTGGCTTGTTGTTTGCAGTGCTTCAAAAAGGAAAGGTGGAAATATCAGATGAAGTATATTTATGGGGTAGATCTAGGTGGAACTACAGTAAAAATGGGGCTTTTTGATCAGGAAGGCAATATGCTGGAGAAATGGGAGATCGTGACACGTAAGGAAAATAACGGCGAGTTGATCCTGCCGGATATTGCGAAGGCGATTGCTGACAAAAATGAAGAAAAGTCCATTGATAAAAGTGATATTGTTGGCATTGGTATGGGTGTGCCGGGACCGATCACAGAGGATGGACGTGTGCTGAAATGTGCAAATCTGGGATGGGGCATTTTCTCCGTAGCGGATGAGCTTCGTAAGCTGACAGGTGTAGAGAAGATCAAAGTGGGCAATGATGCAAACGTAGCGGCTCTCGGAGAGCAGTGGCGCGGAGGCGGCAGAGGCTTTGACAGCATTGTTATGGTTACTCTGGGTACCGGAGTAGGCGGAGGAATCATCCTGAACGGCAAGATCCTGACCGGAAGCAACGGTGCGGCAGGAGAAATTGGTCATTTGCTGGTAAATCCTCACGAGAAACGCACTTGTGGCTGTGGCAAGAAGGGCTGCCTGGAGCAGTATTCTTCCGCGACGGGTATTACCAGAATGTCCAAGGAGAAGCTGGAACAGACAGATACACCGTCAGAGCTTCGCCAGTATGATCATCCGATCACCGGACTGGAGCTGTTTAAGGCATACAAAAATAACGATGCTCTGGCAAAGGAGATTGTAGATACATTCTCCAGCTATCTGGGCAAGGGACTTTCCCATGTGGCTGCCGTGGTAGATCCACAGGCGTTTGTAATTGGCGGCGGTGTATCCAAAAACGGACAGATCGTTCTGGATGTGGTGCAGGAGAAGTACGAGCAGGACGTTATGTTTGCACTCAAGGGCAAGGAGTTCCGTCTGGCAGAGCTTGGAAATGATGCCGGTATGTATGGCGCCGTAAGAATGGTTTTATCGTAAAAAATATATTTTTCCTATGAAAATACTGCGATTTACTTTCTTTTTTAGAAAAAATGTGTTATAATACAGTTACCTAGCGGATAGATGACACGAGATTTTGAAGCTGACATATATTTATAGAAAGCAGAGGTGATTATTGTGTTTGATTTTTTAAAGAAAAAGGAAACTTGGAAGGCAACATTTAAGACATTAGGTTCTGCATATAGTTATGCGAAGGTTGGTGACACAATCATCTTGCAGGAGCCAGATTCAGATCTTTCCGAGATTCAGTTCCAGCGTAAACTGGAGGAGGCAATGTATAAATTTAAAGTTGAGATTACACAGGGACCATCTCACACGGAGGGATTTTGGCAGGTAGAACTGGTACGTGCCTGATTGGTTGTGCAGAGATGTAACTGATGAACGGATAAGTCCGGTCAGTGCCTGAGAGCATTGCCGGGCTTATTTTTTCTGTGGAATACAAATCCTGAGGGGTGAGAAACAATGGAAATGAAGATGATCGGCAGGATCCACACGGATTTTGTGACAAAGTTTGGAGTGCCGAGACAGAGTGGTCTGGTGCCGGAACTTATGGGAAAGATTGTTTTGGAGCCGGAATATCGCAATCCGGATGCATTCCGTGGGCTGGAGGAGTTTTCCCATCTCTGGCTTGTATGGGAGTTTTCAGAGGCGGTTCGGCCGGAATGGTCTCCTACAGTGCGTCCGCCCCGTCTGGGTGGAAATCGTCGGGTTGGCGTATTCGCAACACGTTCTCCGTTTCGTCCCAATCCTATTGGCCTGTCCTGTGTAAAATTGGAGCAGATTGATCTGCAGGATTCCAGAAAGCCTGTAATCTGGGTATCAGGAGTCGATATGATGGACGGGACACCTATTTATGATATTAAGCCATATCTTCCTTATGCGGACAGTCACCCCGGGGCAAAGGGGGGCTTTACGGATGGAACAGAGGTGCGGCGTGTCAAAGTGGAGTTTCCGGAGGAGCTTGTCGCTGTGTCGGAGATTTCCGGAGAAAAGCTTCAGGCACTTCGGGGTGTTTTAGAACAGGACCCCAGACCAAGATATCAGAAGGATCCGGAGCGGATCTACGGTATGAGCTTCGGGGAATATGAAGTAAAATTTACGGTGCAGGAGAATGTTTTACGGGTCGTAGAGCTTGTGCGGGGGTAGAACTCAGGCAGATCAAGATCAAAGACCATTATGCGATAGATGGCAGGAAAGGAATGTGGAAACATTATGAAATATCAAAAAGCAATTACGTTTAGTTATGATGATGGCATTGAATCAGATCGGAAGCTGGTGGAGATTTTGAACCGTTACGGGATGAAGTGTACTTTTAATCTGAATACCGGCATACAGAGCCGTAAAAGCCGTTTTGAGATTGAAGGAAAAGAGATTTGCCGTATGGATCAGGAAACTATCGGAGATCTGTATGCCGGGCACGAGATTGCGGTTCATGGACTGACGCATCGTGCTCCTGCGGATATGACCGAGGAGGAGATGGATCAGGAATTTTTGACAGATATTGATAATATTACCCGGATCTATGGACAGAAACCGGTAGGCATGGCGTATGCCTATGGTGCCTATGATCAGGCAGCAGTAGATTATCTGCAGCGTCATGGAATAAAATACGGTCGTACCGTGGAAGCGACACATGGTTTTGCGGTACCGGAGAATCCCATTCTTTTAAAGGCGACCTGTCATCATGATGATGAGCAGCTTTTCGAGCTGGCGCAGCAATTTCTGGAAAGCGAACCGGCACCGGGAGAGCAGCAGTTGTTTTATATCTGGGGACACAGCTATGAGTATTATGTGAAAGATAACTGGGATCGTCTGGAGAAGCTTTGCCGGATGTTTGCGGACCGGCGTGATATTTTCCGGGGAACCAACCGGGAGTGTCTGGAAATGTTTGGAGCAATCTGATAATGGTATTGGAGAATGGCCGGGATAATTGTGAAATGACATATAAAGTGTTACAGACTGCTAAAATGCGGGGTCTGTAACACTTTTTGTTTTACATATTGAATATACATAAGAAGGGGGATGCTTTGATGGTATATCAATCCTTATCCCAGAAATGGAACCCGATGATAATGCCCCCTACAATTACTACAAGCCCAATAATGCATACTGCGCTTAATGTCAATCCTGTCATCATGACGATCACCTCCTTGAAAATAATTCTGTCTGATACCTTATTCGTTCATATATTGACTTTGTTGTCTGTTTATATGTGCCATTATATCATAGAAATGTTGCAGCTTAGATAAATTTATTTTACGTGAAAAGCCCGAAGCTTTTGCTTCGGGCTTTTCAAAGTAACACTCAAAGGAGTGGTCACAAGGCAGAGGGAGCTGCCTCATGACCGAAAATGAAAAAAATGAAAAAGAATCTATAACAAACATTAGTCAGTCGGCTTATTTAATGTTTATGAATTCATTATAGAAAGCAGATGTGATGTAAAATTGTTTAATTTCTAAAAAAACTATGAACTTTCCAAAAACGCCGAAAAAACTATGTTTACAATTAGCAGGTCATTATCTCTGGCCGTATTTTACCAGAATGTTCTGAATTCTCTCTGTCGGATTCAGGAGATCGCTGATGGACTGATCGTGATTTAATGTATCAATCAGCAGAGCTACATATTTGCTCATATCTACGGAGATATAATAATCTCTGGAAAGAAGCTCCTGTGGCTGATATACAAGGTTTGTTGTCATAACACGATAGATCAGTCCCTTTTCGACTGCTTCATCAAACTTGTCCATTCCATTGGTGAAAAGACCGAACGTAGCGGCAACAAAAATACGGTTTGCTTTCCGGCGCTTTAACTCTGTGGCTACATCGATCATACTCTCACCGGAGGAGATCATATCATCTGTGATGATCACATCCTTGCCCTCCAGATCGGCCCCCAGGAACTCGTGTGCGATGATCGGATTGCGGCCGTCCACAATACGGCTATAGTCACGACGTTTGTAAAACATACCCACATCAATGCCGAGGACATTGGCATAGTAAACGGCTCTTCCCAGAGCGCCCTCATCCGGACTGATAACCATCAGATTCTGTGCATCAATCTTAATGTCCGGTACATTCTTTAACAGTGCCTTGATAAACTGGTAGGTTGGCTGAACGGTCTCGAAGCTTTTGAGAGGGATTGCGTTCTGTACCCGCGGATCATGTGCATCAAATGTAATGATACTTTCCACGCCCATCTGTGTAAGCTCCTGTAATGCAAGGGCACAGTCGAGGGATTCTCTGCTGGAACGACGGTGCTGACGGCTTTCATACAAAAACGGCATAATGACAGTGATACGTCTTGCTTTGCCGCCTACAGCAGCGATCAGACGCTTCAGATCCTGATAATGATCGTCCGGGGACATATGATTTACCTGCCCGCATACCTTATAGGTCAGGCTGTAGTTGCAGACATCAACCAATAAAAAGAGGTCATCGCCTCGAACAGATTCACGGATCAGTCCCTTTGCTTCGCCGGAACCGAAACGTGGGCAGGCGCAGTCGATCAGATAAGAATCCTTACTGTAATCAGCAATGGAAGAAGCCGGTGCTTCCATACGGGAACGCTCCTGACGCCATTCTACAATGTAGTCGTTGACGCGGTTTCCCATTTCCCTGCTGCTTTCCAATGCTAAAATTCCCAGATTACCCACAGGTATTGTTTCTGCCAGTTTGTCGTGTCGTTTCATGTTATGAAATCCTCCATTCTTACATGTGTGAATTTATGATATTGGGGTTTAATGATACCGTCCGGATTGCCTGATGCCTTGTCAGACGGGGATCATTAAGATATATTTTTCGGAGTGTGTGCCCGCAGCTTCTTGAGAGGGCGGATATCATCTCCGATGATCATACAGAAGTGATAGTATCCGGTGAAACGGGAGAAAATACGCTCGCCGTACCGGTTTAACAATTCCTGAAATGTCAGATTGGTGGAAAGGATCGTTGATTTCTGCTGCAGATGCCTTTCCTCAATGAAATGGTACAGCTCAGAGATTGTAAAGCTGTTTGTGAGTTCAGTACCAAGATCATCAATAATGAGCAGATCACTATGGATCAGATAATCTGTTTTGGTGCGGATTTGTTCACTTTCCTCGTCTTTGCCAAACCTGCCTTTCTCTAAAATATCAAATAGCTGTAAAGAAGTCAAGTAAACGACCGTGTGACCCGTGTCGAGAAGCTCTTTGGCAATGCAGTGGGTTAGAAATGTTTTTCCGACGCCGGTAGGTCCGTAAAATATGAGATTATCATAGGCGTCATCAAAGTGTTTAATGAAATCCAGACAAATATCCTTTAATTTATTGATATTTTCCTTTGGAGTTAGAGAAAGATTATCATTAACAGTGGTATCGTCGTAGTATTCACTGTCAAAAGTATCAAAATTTTCTTCTAAAAGGATGTCGCTGAGGTTTGCGTTGGCATAGAGAAAATCGGCCTGTGCCTTCGTCAGACAATGGCATGGTCTTCCGTCGATATATCCGGTATCATGGCAATCAGGACAGGTGTAAACAGGGGACAGGTAATCTTTGGGATACCCGTGCTCTTCCAAAAGAGCCTGTTTTTTCTCAAACAGAGCCTGCATATGCCGGGCGTACCGGGCAGCGGTAGATTGTGCCTGCTCCGGCTGCAGCAGTTCATTACGGGCCTGCTGGAAAGAAAGCTGTATGATCTGTCCCTGAAGCTCCTCTAGTTCGGGAATTTCCTTATGAAGAGCTTCTGTACGCTGATCCAGGATACGCTGGTTTTTCATCCGTGTTCTGTCATACTGATCCATGATACTTCCGTATTGGTTTGCTGAAATCCCCATGATATCTTGTCCTTTCCTGTGCGAAAATGTAATTCTAAATTTCAAATATTAAACCTGTAACAGTTGTCTTTCCAAAGCGGCGGTTTCTGCCTGGGAACGCTTATGCTGAACTGTTCCGGAATCGCTGCCGTTGCGCTTGGCGGCTCTTTCCATCGCTTTTTCATTGGCAAAGGCCTCATCTGCTTTCTGGATATCTGCCAGTGTATGTACGCCGGATCGGTGCCAGCGCTCTACAATGGCCTCTGCATATTTGAAATCGCCATGCTGCAGTTTCAATAATGTGCGGTTGCAGGCTTCAAGAATAACACTCAGATCCATGCTCCACTGATTCTGCCAGCGGTCAACAAAATCCTTTTCTATGGCAGCCAGAGGGCGCCCCAGTGCCATTGCTTTGGAAACAGCATTATAGGTGGTGTTGTACTCGATTGTTGCATTTTGTGCATCATCAGGTGTTTTTACCTGTTTTTCATCCCATGCGATCGCCACCTTCTCAATATAGCTGGTGCTTGTCTTGCCGAGCGAAATGCAGTACTCATACAGATGCAGGATCAACTCGGAAGAAAAGTGAAGTGTATCGTATAAATATGTAATAAGCTGTAACTCCTTCGGCTTGACCGGCCGCCCCAGATAGCTCTCTACCACATTGGAGGTCCAGCAGAAGTCATCATTTTCAGCGAGACGGTTCATTTGCTCCGTCGTTACCTGAATCGTTTTATGGCTGCTTTTTGGCCTGGCTTCCACTGTAGAGATAGAAGGCGAAGCTGTCTGTGCCTTTGATGCCGCAGTAGTCTTTGAATGCTCCGGTTTTTGCTCGGAAGCTTTTGCGTCATTGTCGGTGCTGGCGTCTGTGGCAGAGTGGCTGTCCGACGCAGCTCCCTCCAATGAAGAGTGTGTATCTTTATTGGAAGAGGATCTTTTGGCAGATGTGCCGGTTGTATCTCCGGTATCAGCGGAAAGATCAGCAAAGGAGAGGGATTCTTCCTGGGCGGATAGTGTTTCATCAGGGTTCAAAACGTCAATGCCGAGAATCTCCTCTCCGTCCTCGCCTCTGGTAAGCCTCATTAATCCCTGCTTCTCCCAGTAATTCAATGCACGGATCACGTCCTTCTCCGTATTTTCCATCTGATCAGCCAGTGAGGAGATGGAGAGATCTTCCTCGCCCGCCTGGATGCATTTGGAAAGGTACAGATACACTTTTACATAACTTCCGTTTGCATGAAGCATATATTTCTCGATAAATGTATTGTGAATTGATGTGACCAATGGTATATGATTGGAGCACAGCAGTATATTATCCATGTAAATCCTCCGTTCCCAGCAGTTATTTTAAGTAATCATTATAAGAAAACTGCTTTATATCTCAAGTCTGTATCCTATAATAACACAAAGAAAAAAACTTGCAAACACCGATAAACAGTGGGTTTCTGTGGATTTTTAATTGTGGATAATGTGAATAATGTGGACGGAATTCATGAAATCCCTGTGAATTCCTAGGTTTTATAAACAAAAATTATCCACAATATTTGTCGACAGTTTTTGACAAAAAATTGTGGATAATGTGGATAACTTATTTTTTGATCAGATCTTCTCCGATAGATACAACATTTCCGGCACCCATAGTTATCAACAGGTCACCGTT
>ERZ780070.216-NODE-216-length-28930-cov-3.010459_pt1 | contig 28930 bp, 29 predicted proteins | sample MGYA00511577_ERZ780070 | MGnify/ENA primary metagenome ERZ780070 (study PRJEB29588, sample SAMEA2162530) | human gut metagenome | biome: human gut; feature: human-associated habitat; material: faeces | place: Denmark | collected 2008/2010 ...
ATAAGAAAAACTTATATGGTGAGTTAACAATTAAATTTCTATCTCTTCTTCCATAAACAATTATTGGAATTACTGCAAATACATTTGCAATACAATAATACAAAATTCCACTATACATATCATTTTGATTTTGGGTAAATAACAACGGAATACCCGAAAGAACTGCAACTGCAAATGAATATGCACCCCATCTTATTGATGCAATAATAAAAATTAAAGTTGAAAAGCTTAAATAAAATTGGGAACCAACCTTTTTAAAAAAATATGAGGATAAAAATTCTGAAATGACTGCCAAAATAGTAAATATAAATAAATCAAAAAATCTTATTTTATTCATTCTCATCACCCTATTGTTCATATATACGGATTTAGTTTATAAACCTGTGCATATTTTAAGCAGGTTTAATTCCTGCTGTTCGTATATATGCACCGAGTTTATGAAATCCTCATTACGCCTTTATTTTAACATAAATTTAATTGTTGTCATTAAGAAAAATAAAAACGCTTACAATTTACAAAAAAAATATCTTTTATATTTTAATAAAAGACATTTTAAATTATTTGTTATATCCAATTTTTTGAGAAATAGTTAAACCAACACTTTTAATTTGTTCCCCTAGGTAATCAAAATTTGTATCTTCAGTATACATATCTGATATTGAAATGGCCGCTACACACTCACCTGAAAAATTAAAAACAGGAGCTGCAAAGCAAATCATATGCTCTTCGACTTCACGATTATCAACCGCATATCCTTTTTTCTTTACTTCTTCAATTTCCTTGTATAGCTGTTCTTTTGTTATAATTGTTCTTTCTGTTTTCTTTACAAATACCATAGCGTCAATTGCCTTTTTTTGGAATTCACTTGAGCTATATGCTAATAAAATTTTTCCTAAGCCAGTGCAATATAAATCAGCTTTAGTCCCTCGGTCACATGTAGCAAGCTTAGCACCAATACCAGCATATTTATAAATATATAAAACTTTATCACCATCAAGAATACCGCCAAAACAATTTCGATGAAGACGATCACCAATTTCTGGTAAAAATTCTTTAAATAAATCAACCAAGTCTAATCTATTATAATAATTCATACCTAAAACATAGGTTTCAGATCCTAATTGATATTTTTTATTATTTGATTTTGATTCTGATAAAAGGTCAAGATTCAAAAGTGTTTGAATAATATTAAAAGCACTACTTTTAGGACAATCTAATAATTCCGTGATTTCTGTTAATGTTAGACCATCTTCTTCTTTTGCAACATATTTTAAAATTTGGAAAGCTCTTCTAACCGTTCTATTCATATTACTTATCTCCTTTGTGCCTTTTATTATATCATATTTCCAAAAAAAGGAAAATATTTTATATTAATTCATATATACGAACGATGAATATATATATGAATTTTCATTGACTTTATCATCTATTTTTAATATAATCGAATTAGAAAGGATTAAGATTATGATAAAAGAAAAGATTTATACACAATTCAAAGAATATTTAAATTATTTATTAGTAAATTCCACAGTGGAGGCTCCCCTTTGGAATAAAGAGGTTTTAATTGGGCTTAAAAAACCAGGATGGACATATATTGATGGCTGCATGATGGTTGCACTTATTGCTTATTATAAAGCAACAGGTGATAAAGAGATTCTTAATTATGTTGATAACTTTATAGATAAACTGGTTGATGATAATGGTCATGTTACCATTTACTATTATGATAACTATAATAATTATACTACAAATGGCTGTGATTCTGACCCTTGTAATATGGCAAAAGTTTTGTATACCCTTTATGATGAAACAAAAAAAGAAAAATATCGTAAAGCGATTGATTTTTTTATGGATAATCAAGTTCGAAAATTGCCTAGAATAAGAGGAAATTTCTGGCATAAAATTAAATATTATAATCAAATTTGGCTTGATGGTTTATATATGATTCAACCATTTTTTGCAGAATATTCAAAACGATATAATAATGAAGAAGATTATTATGACATCGTCTATCAGCTTGAAAACGCCTTCAATCTTACTTGGGAAGAAGATAAAAAATTAATGGTTCATGGATACGATGGTCAATATTTAGATCCCGACAAAAAAATGATCTGGTCAAATCCTGAAAATGGACATTCACCTATTGTTTGGTTAAGAGCTTGTGGATGGTATGAAATGGCATTAGTTGATGTGCTAGAAATTATTGAAGATGAAATACTTAAACAAAATATAACCACTCTTATCCAAAAAACGATTGATGGATTACTTCAATATCTTGATAAAGATTCATCTATGTTTTATCAGATACCTAATATGCCTAACGAGAAAGGTAATTATTTAGAAACATCTGGCACATTAATGATTGCTTATTCTATTTTAAAAGCTGTGAGGTTAAATGCTTTACCCCAAAAATATCAAGAAATTGGACTAAATATTTTATACGGAACTTGTAATAAATACTTAGTTAAAGATTCTAATGGAATTTATAAATTTGGTGGTATTTGTATTGGTGCTGGCTTAACTGCATCACGAACTGATAAATACGCTGGTACATATGATATGTATATTACAAGAAAAATTGTAGATGATGATGGCAAAGGTATTGGTCCTTTAATTCTTGCATTTGCCGAAGTTTTATTAATAAATCGATAAATATTTCAAATTATTTAGTTTAATTTTTACATTTTCGATTATAAAAAATAGTGTATCCTACTAGTGACAAAATCAAAAAATGTCAGTTTATTCTATAGTAAACAAAAAAAGCGAAGGTTGATCCTTTCGCTTTTTTCTTTTTTAATTAGAAATCAAACCAATAAATGACAGTAATAATAGCTTAAAAGCTCTATGAGTACTCCTATTCTAATTCGTTATTTCCTCCGAATCTATGTATTCATTGATTTAAACGATGAAGATTTAAAATCAGTTTCAATAAATTATTTAGTAGCAGACAATATTGAGGGGAACTAGATTTTAATCTAATACTCTTCCTATAATCTATAAAGCAAAAAAGCTTAGCCAATAAACAATAATTAATGTCTTGGCTAAGCTTTTTTTCAAATATTAAATCAAATAATACTCTTTTATTCAAACTCGTCAAATCGCTTCTTTAGCTTAAACTATTTTGTTTAAGCTTTATTTGGAATCTGCCGATATTTTACTTCATTTGCACATTTTATTTTGGCTTACTGATTTTCTGTTGCCAAAGTGTTGCCAATAAATATTATATATGTACTATGCTGCATTATCAACTGAAAATTGCTTTAGAAATGCAATTAAATCTTCATGAGTATCCGCACATTGACTTAAAAGTAACAACGGGTCAACATTAGGATCAATTTTTATACATTCGTATTCTTCTGAAAAATATTCTCCTTTTTTATACTTCTTTTTTAAATCATCTATTATCTTTTTTAAAAACTCTAATTCGTACTTTCCTCTTAATGTCTGTTGCATATTAGTTTGTCCCAGTTCACTAACGTATTTTTCAATTTCAGTATCTTCAATAATACATGAATCAGGAAAACACTTTTCTAGAAATTTTTTGTCAATTTTTTGTTTGACCCCCACCTTATCAATTGCTAATGTTTCAAAATATTTTGATATTTTGAAATTTGTTAATTCTAATTTTCTTTTTCCAGTTTTTAATTCATTTACTCTTTGTGCTTTTATCCACGCATTAAAAAAAAGAACTTGTCTATGAAATACATCCATACTTTTTTTATAATCTTCCATGCATCTTTGATAATCACTACAATTGCAATTAACTCCAAACGCATAATTTAAAATCCTCGCAAAAGCTGTACTAGATGTATAATAATTTTCAACCGAGTAACCAGTTGTCTGATAAACATTTTTTTCTAATTTTTTTTGAGGGAAGAAATCACTATCTATGAAATATGCCGTTTCCACATGATCATACTGCTTTTTCTTTTTTATCAATTCCTTGACTTTTAATACACCAGCTTTTCCACCACAGTTATAGTTAACTATATTATCACAAGTTCTTCTCGTAATTTGCTCAACCCGATTCCCATAATATTTTGCATCTTCGCCTTCATAAAAACAAAATAGTGCTCTTGTATGAAGCTCTTTTGATTGGCAAAATTTCGTAAACACAACAACTGACTTATTTCTAGCCTCTCGCGTCTTTTGTACATCCATAGCCTTACTCCCCTATCACTTCTTCTATACATTCACCCATGTCCTGAGCCAAATAATCATATTCATTATCAAAGATAAATGGCGAGTGAGTGACAGCAACGAGCAAACTACATTTCCCTGATTTCATAATGTCTGGCAAAAAATGTTCCTGCCACTTTATCGATAAAGATAATTCTGGCTCGTCAAATAAAATAATGCAAGGCTTTTGTTGTTCTAAATACAATTTAGAAAAAATAGAAAGCACCTGTTTCTCTCCAGATGATAAATTTTGTATACTTATAGGTTTTTTATAGTTATTTCTATATATTTCTAGTTTAACATTACTCTCATCATAAATATATTTTTTGCCATCCAAATATGCATTGCAAACATCTCTATACTTTCGTATTTTCTCATCATGTTGAGTTTGTTTTTCATAACTTGATATTAAATTTACAATCAGATTAAACAAATGCTGGTTTTCATCTTTATATATTTCATTATTAGCTACTATTTGCTTTATTTTTTCTTTATCAGATTTCTCTATTTCATCACCAATTCTATCCAAAGCAATATTTAACGTTTCTTTATCTATATTTATACCCTTATCAATTTCTGTATGATTTAAATATTGCTTCAATAGAACACCTGTCATCTTAGCAAATCCATTTATAGCTGCTGATTTTATTGTCTCAAGAACTTTGTCAATTCTATTTTCTACATCTTTCATTCCAAACTGAATAAGGCGTTCTTTTACATTATCTCTATCCATATCCACACCCAACTTAGACATATCTTCCTCTATTCTTCTGTATGTAGGATAATAAAGGACATCTTCCTCAACCAAGTTTTCAACTTTATTTTTGAAATCAACTGCATTTGTAGCTTTTCCGTACTCATCCTGTTTTATAAGCGAAAAAATATATCTACTCACTTCTTCATATGCAATTCTTGTTGGTATGCCATATACATCTCCAACTCGAACAGCATACTCTGTCAATTCCTCTCTATTTGCATTTCCTTCTTGAGCTAACCTCTTTAATTCTTCTTTTTCCTTTTCTGAAAAAATGTTACCTAAATTACTATGACGCATTCTTCTATATCGTAGTGTGTCATAAACATTCTCCTCTAGATATCTATTCAAATCATTTCGTTTTAATGTAAGTTCTTCATTCCCTTCAAATCTTATTACAATCGAATCAAACAATATATTATCTAGCTTGTCTAATCTTCCACTCAAAACATAATATAAACAACTTAGAATTGTTGTTTTTCCCATTCCGTTTTCACCCAAAAATATGTTTACATTGTCCTCAAAGTTTAACGAAACATTATATTGATTAAACAAATTATATATCCTAAAATATTGTATCTTTGTCATAATTATTCTCCTTCTCTTATCATTATATGATTACAAAACTTTCTTATTCCTCAAATATTCTCAACCTCTTAACAATCTCCTCCGGCTCCGGTAACATTGCTTTCATCTCTTCCGGTAACGTATTTCTTAACTGATATGTAGCCACGCCAATCGGGGCATTGATATTCTTCAAGGCATATTCCACATAAGTTTTATCCTTACTCTTGCAAATAATAATTCCGATTGACGGATTCTCATCTTGTAATTTGACTTGCTCGTCCAACACTGACAAATACAACTGCATTTTTCCGGCATATTCTGCTTCAAATTCACCTATTTTTAACTCTATGGCTATCAGACTTCTCAACCTTCTATGAAAAAGCAATAGATCAATATATAAATCCCTGCTTCCCCCCATCAGATGATATTGATTCCCTATAAATGTATAGTCTCCCCCCATTTCTATCAAAAACGCTCTTATATTATTACCAATTGCATTTCCAATTCGTGTTCAGAGTATTCCGGTGACAATTCGGCAAAATCAAATGTATATTCATCTTTTATTGCAAGCTTAGCCTGTACTCTTTGCGCAATCGGAAGCGTTAAATCAAAATTCGTTTGATTCAGTAAATATTTCTCATAGGTCTGTGCCTCGATAAAATTAGTTAAAATGCGCTTAGTCCAACCATATCTTTTCGTCATTTGAATGTAAAATTCACGTTGAAAATCATCCTTACATTTTTCCATAATGATGATATTATTGCTCCAACTAATTTCTCGCACCAGTGGTGCGAGTTTTTCAGAATCACGATAAGTCAAATAGAAATTGCGCATTCTCCACAAATTGGCGGCTGAATATCCCTTTGCACCCGGAAACTCTTTTTGCAATTTTGTTGAAAGCATTTGAGCAATTGATTTTCCCCAACCGTTTTCTTCCTGTTGTCTATAGATTTCTTCTCCAATTTCCAAATACAAATTTATAGTTTCCGAGTTTATTAATTTCAGAACTTGATATTGTTTTTTATGGATCAATTCCTTTAAATCATCCACAAGTGGTTCATAACCCACAATTTCATTCTTTTCCATATTCCTCTCCATTTATCGCACCAGCGGTGCGAACTTTACCAATCAACTTGCTACATAAAAATGCTCGCCTATTATTCCTACAGTTTTAATATAGAATATTGAATTATAATTTACATACCATAATGTATTCTTCGTCGTTTTCATCAACGATACTGAAGCCAACATTTTTATACATATGAACGGCATAATTTATCTTTTGAACTGACAATGATGCCTGCTTATATCCTTGTTTTTTGAGTTCTAAAAGCATTCTTTTCATCAATTTAGTTCCAATACCATGATTTCTATACTCTTTAAGCAATGATATAGCAAATGACGGAGTTTCATCATCAACATGTCCATAATCATCCATAATACGAACCCATACTGCTCCAACTATTTTGTCATCTGTTTCAGCCACATAACACATATCATCTTTTTGCTTGCCAAAATCTGTTACATATACTTGTAATTCTGGTTGCTTAATTATTTCATATGGCGGCGCATCGACTACATCTGGAATAAAAATAGCTTCACACAAAAATGTATTTAGTACATTTACTTCATTTTGTTTTAAATTTCTTATTTTATAATCCATATAAACCTCCGATTTATTATTTTATAAATCAGTTGTCATTCCACACATGTGATACCTCCATCAAATATAAATGCATTATTTCATAAAATTATCATTTGCCGATTACAATACTACTCTTTCATTTGCGTGTGCATAAAAAATGACTTTAAAATTACGACTCATGACAATTTTCCAATCTTCTTTAAACTCTACATTGTTATCATAAGTGTCAAGATAATCTATAGGCTCCAAATCGCCAACAAAACAAAACCCATCATCCAAAATTAGAGAAATACTATCTTTACTATGACTTGACGTAGATAAAATTTCACCTTCAATTCCTATGCTGTAAAGAAATACTCTGCTTTCTTTACATTTAACCAAAACAGCATCTTCTTTGTTTATTGGCACATATTTCATCCGTGCATCCCTACTAAATATTTCATCAGAAAAATGAATATATTCGCCTTGTGTCTCAATCAGCAGAAGTTTTACACCCAATTCCATAAGTTCGCTTATAAGCCCAATATGATCAGGATAGTACTATGTTGCCAAGACATAAGTAATATCACTGATTTTTATGTTGTGCTCTTTAATCGCTCTATTAAATGCAGGCAATGTTCCTGCATAGTCAGTATAGATAAGCAAATTACCGCTTATTTCATAAATAAAAAATGTATTTGTATTGCCGTATTTTAACTTACTTACCACAAACATCACCTCAACTTATTCCAGTTTTGTTTACTCCAAGTCTTCAAGAACACTTTCATAGTCCTTTACAAAATACTTGATGTTTTTACGTGCTTTTTGAAGAATTGTGTGTACTTCAGTTTCCGGCTTCTCTTTCTGTGCTTCTACACCACCAGGATATTTTTCATTTAGCTCACCATTTGCTTTTAATGTTCTCCAATACGGTGTTTCATCATTGGAGAGTTGGTAGCTTGCCCACGCAGCAATGGAACCAAAATACCTGCCGTAATAGGCTCTGTAAAATCTGCTCCATTTAGTTTTGCAAGATGCTCTCATATTTTGCCAACATTAATTACTCTGCCACAAGGAATTTGTTTCATTACCTTGTCATAGTCAATCGGTGGAGCAAAGTACATTTTATTTCCACCATATTTCTCAATACTTTTTTCATCTGTAATAATCTGAAACTTTGGCATATCTTTGCTATCATGCAACATAGCATTAAAATCCTTTTTATTTTCATTAGCCATATCTGCCCCCTCCTTTAAGAATAAGCATTTAAACACTTCTATGCAATGAGACAGTTTTAAAAATCATCAATAAATTATACAGTGACTCAACCTTTTCAGTCTATTGCTTTGATTATATCATAACATCAGTTATTCCCCATTAGGATTTAAGAAATGCGGAGCATTTTCGCTCCGCACCTTATTCAAATTCGATTGTTGCAGGTGGTTTAGATGTACAATCTAAAAGAACTCGATTAACACCTGATACTTCATTTACAATTCTTCTTGATATTTTGTCTAAAACATCATAAGGAATACGAGCCCAATCAGCTGTCATACCATCAATTGAAGTAACAGCACGAATAGCAATTGCATAATTATAGGTTCTACCATCACCCATAACACCTACACTCTTCATATTAGTTAAGGCAGTAAAGTATTGCCATATTTCTTTATCAAGACCAGCCTTTGCTATTTCTTCTCTTAAAATCGCATCACTCTTCCTAACAATTTCAAGCTTTTCTTCTGTAATATCGCCAATGATTCTAATCGCAAGACCAGGGCCTGGGAAAGGTTGACGCCATACAATTTCATAAGGAAGACCCATTTCAAGACCTAAAGCTCTTACCTCATCCTTAAATAAAACATTTAAAGGCTCAATAAGCTTAAACTTCATATCCTTAGGAAGACCACCAACATTATGATGTGACTTGATTGTTTGAGCTGTTGCAGTACCTGATTCAATAACATCAGTATAAAGCGTTCCTTGAGCTAGAAAATCAAAATCACCTAGCTTACGTGATTCCTCGTCGAAGCAATAAACAAATTCATTACCAATAATTTTACGCTTACGCTCAGGTTCAGTAACACCAGCAAGCTTAGATAAAAAGCGCTCCTTAGCATTAATACGAATTACATTCATATCAAATTTCTGACAGGCTGCCATTACCTCATTGCCTTCATTTTGCCTTAAAAGACCATGATCAATAAACATGCAGGTTAAATTATGACCAATTGCCTTGTGTAGCAATACAGCTACAACGGTTGAATCAACACCACCAGAAAGTCCACAAAGAACCTTCTTGTTGCCAACTGTTTTTCTAATTTGTTCAATTTGCATTTCAAGATAATTTTTCATTGACCAGTTATTTTGAGCCTTACATACCTCAAACACAAAATTGTGAAGCATTTTATTTCCATTTACCGTATGTCTTACCTCAGGATGGAACTGAACACAGTAAATCTTCTTTTCCTCATTTGCAATAGCCGCTACAAGGCCATTTTGAGATTTAGCAAGAAGCTTAAAGCCTGCAGGAATAGATGCTACATGATCTCCATGACTCATCCAAACCTCTTCACTATTATCTAGGTCCTTAAATAATAAGGATTTGTCTTCAATAAAAATATTCATCTTTCCATACTCACGAGTTTGGCTTGATTTAATTTCCCCACCAAAATGCTTAGCGGTAAGCTGCATGCCGTAGCAAATTCCTAAAATGGGAAGTCCTAGGCTAAAAATTTCTTCATCAACTGTGAAGGCATCCTCATCATAAACAGACTTAGGACCACCTGAAAAGACGATACCCTTAACGCCCTCCATCGCTTTGATTTCTTCGGCCTTAATCGTATGAGGAAGAAGGGCGCTATATACGCCCATTTCACGAATACGACGAGCAATTAATTGATTATATTGAGAGCCAAAATCTAAAACAATAATCTTATCAGTCATAAAAACTCCTACTTAGAATAATTTGGCGCTTCTACGGTAATTTCAACATCATGAGGATGAGATTCAAGAAGACCAGCATTAGTAATGCGAATGAACTTCGCAACCTCCTTTAGGGTTGGAATATCCTTAGCTCCACAATATCCCATACCAGAGCGGATACCACCACAAAGCTGATAAACTGTATCAGCAACTGGACCCTTAAAGGCAACTCTTCCTTCAATTCCTTCTGGAACAAGCTTCTTAGTAGTTGTATCCTTCTTTTGGAAATAACGGTCAGCTGAACCACGCTTCATAGCCGCAAGAGAGCCCATGCCAACATAGGATTTAAAGCGACGACCATTAAATATTATTTCCTCACCAGGAGCCTCAGAGCAGCCTGCAAGTAAGGAACCCAGCATTACGCAATCTCCTCCTGCTGCAAGAGCCTTTACAACATCGCCTGAAAGCTTAATACCACCATCGGCGATAACACAACATCCACGTGTCTTAGCATACTCATATACATCATTTACAGCCGTAATTTGAGGTACACCAACACCAGCAACGACACGAGTTGTACAAATTGAACCAGGTCCAATACCAACCTTAACAGTATCAACACCTGCATCAATTAATTCCTTAGCAGCTTCCTTTGTAACGATATTTCCCGCAACTAAATTAAGCTTAGGATATTTAGCTCTAATCTTCTTAACCGCATTAATAACATTTTCAGAATGACCATGAGCAGAGTCAATTGTAATAACATCAACCCCCGCAGCCACAAGCGCATCAACACGATCCATCATATCAGCGCCAATACCAACAGCGGCACCACAACGTAGGCGTCCTTTTTCATCCTTACAAGCATTAGGATAATTCTTAACATTATCAATATCCTTAGTTGTAATAAGACCAACTAAATGATTAGCCTTATCTACAATCGGAAGCTTTTCAATACGATGATTCCATAAAATTTGACGAGCCTCCTCAAGGGTAGTACCCTCAGGAGCAGTAATTAGGTTTTCATGAGTCATTACCTCAGATATTTTAGTATCATCTGGCGTAATATATTTTAAGTCACGCGCTGTTAAAATACCTACTAGTACACCATTATTATCAACAATAGGAAGGCCTGAAACATGATACATTGACATAATTTCAAAGGCGTCCTTTGTTGTTTTATCCTTAGTCATAGTTACAGGATTTGTAATCATTCCTGCTTCATTACGTTTAACTAAATCAACCTCACGAGCTTGTGCTTCAATTGACATATTCTTATGAATAAAGCCAAGTCCACCCTCTCTTGCAAGAGCAATAGCAAGCTCAGATTCGGTAACTGTATCCATCGCCGCAGATACAATTGGAATATTCAGTTCAATATTTTTAGTTAAATGGCTTTTTAAAGATACCTCTGAGGGTAAAACATTAGACTTTTGAGGTACTAAAAGCACATCATCGAAAGTTAAACCCGTACGAATCTCATCAAATTTAGACATATTATTAATCCTCCAATCCTAACCTTTTATAAATATATCCAACCTCTTTAAAGTAATAATCAAGAGTAAAGCAAGAAGCAATTTCTTCCTCAGATAAATGCTTTCTTACAGCCTCACTTTGCTTAAGAAGCTCTTCATAATCAATACCCTTATTATAGGCCTCCATCGCAATAGGCTGTACAGTATCGTAGGCCTCCTCACGAACAAGTCCTTTAGAAATTAGGGCATAAAGCACTCTTTGAGCAAAAATTACCTTATTTGTCATATAAATATCTGAAAGCATCTTTTCAGGATATACAACAAGGTTTTCTAAAATCCCCTTAAAACGATTTAGCATATAATCAAGTAAGCATGTGGCATCTGGTAAAATAATTCTTTCTGTTGAAGAATGTGAAATATCTCTTTCATGCCATAGTGCAATATTTTCATAGAATGTAAGCATATAGCCACGCATTACACGGCTACAGCCACAAATATTTTCAGATGAAATAGGGTTACGCTTATGTGGCATAGCGCTTGAGCCCTTTTGACCCTTACTGAAGGCTTCCTCAACCTCATGTACTTCCGTTCTTTGAAGGTTTCTAACCTCAAGCGCCATCTTTTCAAGCTCAGAGGCGATAAGCGCTAAAACACCCATATAGTGAGCATGACGATCACGCTGAATAACCTGAGTTGAAATAAGGGCGTAGTCAATATCTAGTGACTTACAAACATATTCCTCAATAAAGGGTGGAATATTACAGAAATTTCCTACGGCTCCTGATAGCTTTCCAACCTCAATTTCCTTTGATACATCATCAAAGCGCTTAAGCATTCTTTGCATATCAGAATACCATAAGGCCCACTTAAGCCCAAAGGAAGTAATATCGGCATGAATTCCATGAGTTCTGCCAATACAAGGTGTATTTTTAAATTCTAAGGCTCTTTTCTTTAAAACCGCCATAATATCTAAAAGATCCTTACGAAGTATTTTATTAGCCTCTTTAATTAAAATAGCATTAGCTGTATCAACTACATCAGTTGAAGTAAGTCCATAATGAATCCACTTCTTCTCATCTCCAAGGGATTCAGATACTGTTCTTGTAAAAGCCACAACATCATGCTTAGTTTGAGCTTCTATTTCTTTAATTCTTTGAACAGTGAAGCTTGCATGCTCAAGCTTAGGTAGGTCCTCCTTAGGTACTACTCCAAGCTTTGACCAAGCCTCGGCATTTTTAAGCTCAACCTTTAAATATGCATTAAATTTAGCCTCCTCTGTCCAAATATCTCTCATACATTTACGACTATAGCGTTCAATCATTTTATTTTTCCTCCATATGATGTAAATATGCTTCAAGTGTATTTTGCATTAAGCAACAAATTGTCATTGGACCGACACCTCCTGGTACCTTTGTAATAAAGGATGCCTTAGGCTCACATGATATAAAATCACAGTCCCCACACAATTTATGAGTTTGTGGATCTCTATTTACACCCACATCAATTACAACTGCGCCTTCTTTAATAAAGTCAGCTGTAATATATTTTGGCTTACCAATTGCAACTATCAAAATATCTGCCATTTTTGTTATTTCCTTCACATTTTCGGTGTGAGAATGCACAATTGTAACCGTCGCATTTTGATCTAAAAGTAGCTTTGAAATAGGAAGTCCTACAATATCAGACCTTCCCATTACAACAGCATTTTTACCATCAAGCGGAATATTCGCAGAATTAAGAAGACTAATTATTCCTCTTGGTGTACATGGTATCATACCAGGCTTTTTTTGCCACAAGGCTGCGACATTCAAGGGATGGAAGCCATCAACATCCTTATCTAGCCTAATACGCTCAATAACGTGCTCCTTATTAATATGAGCAGGAAGAGGTAGCTGAACTAAAATACCATCCACATTATTGTCATTATTAAGCTCATCTATTTTCATTAGTAAAGACTCCTCTGATATATCATCAGGAAGGCATATTGTTGTATTTTCAATTCCAATTTCAGCTGATGCCTGCTCTTTTCCCTTAACATAGGATTTAGACGCAGGATCATTTCCCACCAGAATAACGGCAAGATGAGGCAAGCGCTCATATACCCTTTTATAATAAAGAATTTCCTCCTTCATTTTTTCTTTAATGCTACGTGAAAGCTCTTTGCCACTAATTATACTTGCCATAAATTCCTCCTAAAGTGATCGATGTCCGATATCTGTTCGGTAAAACAAATTACTAGATTTAATCTTAGAAGCCTCGCGGTTCGCATTTTGTTGCGCCTCAAGTAAGGTATTTCCCTTAGCTACAACAATTAACACTCTTCCACCATTTGTATAATACTTGCCAGCCTCAAGCTTTGTTCCCATATGATATACAATGCCATCAACATCCTCAAGGCCCTCAATTAAATAGCCCTTCTCATATGAGCCAGGATAGCCCTTGCTTGCAAGTACAACTCCTAAATAATACATTGGATCAAATGCTAGATTTACCTTATTTCCATCTATTATATCACAAAAAACATCAAATAAATCATTTTTTAGTTTAGGAAGAACAACTTCTGTTTCAGGATCTCCAAAGCGAGCATTAAATTCAATAACCTTAATGCCATCCTTGGTTTTCATAAGTCCCCCGTATAAAACACCCTTAAATGGACATCCCTCTTTAATTAAAGCTAAAGCTGTAGGCTCCATAATCTTTTTTAAGGCATATTCCTTATCTGAATCGCTAATAATTGGTACCCCACTATAAGCCCCCATACCCCCCGTATTTGGACCTAAATCATTGTTATAGGCTCTTTTATGATCCTGACTTACCTCAAGTGGATAAACATCCGCTCCTGAAACAAAGCACATAAATGAAAACTCAGGACCCTCAAGATAGTCCTCTATTACAACTGATGATGAGCCAAATTTATCATCAATTAGCATATCCTTAAGGGTAGCCTCTGCCTCTTCAAGCCTTGTAGCAATAACAACACCCTTACCCGCAGCTAGACCGTCGTATTTAAGTACAATTGGTAATGTATGTCCCCTTACATAATCTATTGCCTGATTATAGTCACTAAATACCTCATAGCCCGCTGTTGGAATATGATATTTTTTCATTAAGGCCTTCGCATAGGCCTTAGATGTTTCAATTTGAGCCGCCTCCTTTGTTGGACCAAAGATTTTAAGGCCAGCCTTATTAAACTCATTTACAATTCCTGCTGCAAGCGCTATTTCTGGGCCTACAACCGTTAAATCAATTTTATTTTGAAGCGCGAAGCCCGTTAGGGCCTCAACGTTTGTTTCTTTAATATCTACAATATGGGCTATACTTGCAATACCAGCATTGCCTGGTGCACAATATAGTTCAAGATTATGCTTCGATTTTTTAAGTGCATCAAGGATAGCGTGACACCTACCACCAGCACCAACAACTAATACCCTCATATTAATGCTTAAAATGACGCATACCTGTAAATAGCATGCAAATTCCTTTCTCGTTAGCTACATTAATTGACTCCTCGTCACGAATAGAGCCACCAGGCTGAACAATTGCACTAACACCAAATTTAGATGCATATGATACAGTATCTCCAAAAGGAAGGAAGCCATCAGATGCAAGCACAAGCCCTTTTGTATATCCCTTAGCATGAGCCTCCTCTAGGGCAATTTTAGCAGATCCAACACGGTTCATTTGACCTGCACCAACGCCTAGGGTTACCCCATCTTTTACAACCACAATCGCATTTGATTTAACATGCTTAACAATTCTTAAGCCAAATTGCATATCAGATAATTCTTCCTCACTTGGCTTTTTATTTGTAACAGTCATTGAAGAATCAAGTTTAACCATTGCAATATCATTATCCTGCTCAAGGATTCCTCCATTAACACTTACATATTGCTTAGAAGGAGTGACATCGCCTAGCTTATATTCAATTAATCTAACATTCTTACGCTTAGAAAATTCTACTAGAGCCTCATCAGTAAATTTAGGTGCTAGAATTACCTCAAGGAATAAAGGTGCTTTTTCCTCACCCTCCTTAGGAATAGTATATTTCATAAGCTTAGCAGCCTTTTTATCAATAACCTGGTTAGTAGCTACAATCCCACCATAAATAGAAACGGGATCAGCATTATAGGCCTTAGTCCAGGCATCAACTAAATCACTACCAACAGCAGCTCCACATGGGTTCATATGCTTAAGACCTACCGCAAAGGGAATAGATGGATCAAATTCACGAACAATCATTAAAGCAGCATTAGCATCCTGAATATTGTTATATGATAATTCTTTTCCCTGAAGCTGAACGGCATTAGCAAGGCTATAGCTTGTAGGATTAAGGCTATAGAAGCTAGCCTCCTGATGAGGATTTTCACCATATCTTAGGCTTTGACGAAGTGGCGCTTCAATATGTAGAACAGGACTAAGGCCAGCATTCTTTCTCATAAAATCAGATATTGCCATATCATATGAGGCAGTATGTGTATAGGCCTTAGCACTAAGCTTTAATCTAGTTTCTAGCTTGGTATTTCCTTCTTCCTTAATTTCATTAATAATCAAATCATAATCAGAAGGATCACAAACAACAGTTACAGAAGCGTAATTTTTAGCTGCACTTCTTAGCATTGAAGGACCACCAATATCAATATTTTCAATGGCATCCTCCATTGTTACTCCCTCCTTGGCAATTGTTTCCTTAAAGGGATAAAGGTTAACACATACAAGATCAATTTGCTCAATATGATTATCAGCTAGGGCCTGCATATGCTCCTTATTATCTCTTTTTGCAAGTAGGGCACCATGAACAGCAGGGTGAAGGGTCTTAACTCTTCCATCACAAATTTCTGGGAAGCCTGTTACATCCGAAATATTAGTAATAGGAAGTCCGGCCTCACGTAAGCACTTCATAGTTCCACTAGTTGAAATAATTTCAAATCCTAAATTAATTAAATTACGCGCAAATTCAACTACGCCTGTTTTATTAGATACACTGATTAAAGCTTTCATTTTTAGTTCTCCTTAATAATTTTATTAATCGCAAAGGGATAAAGCACATGCTCAATTTCATGAATTTTGGCTTCTACCTCATCAATATTATTACCATAATATTCAAAGGCCCTTTGAGCAATTATTGGCCCCCCATCAAGCTCCTTTGTTACATAATGAACTGTAACCCCAAATACCTTTACACCATAATTAAAGGCATCTTCAATTCCATGGGCTCCCTTAAATGAAGGGAGTAAAGCTGGATGGATATTGATAATCCTATCCTTATATGCCTCTAGCAATGAATCCCCCACAATTCTCATATAGCCAGCAAGGCATATTAAATCAATTTCAAGCTCATTTAATATTTTTATAATTTCGCCCTCATATTCACTTCTTTTTTTATAATCCTTAGGATTAAAGACAAAGGAGCGAATATTTAATTTCTTAGCACGCTCAATAACATAAGCATGAGGCTTATCACAAATTAAAATTTCAACGCTTGCAGGAATATCACCCTTAATACAAGCTTGTGCTATCGCCTCAAAGTTAGTTCCAGAGCCTGATGCAAAAACCGCAAGTCGCATTATTTAATTACAACTCCCTCTTTAGCTGTAACATGGCCAATTTTATAAGCCTTACGTCCGTGAGAGGCAAGAATTTCAATTGCCTTATCTGCATCCTCTTCCTTAAGCGCTAAAACAAGACCAATACCCATATTGTAAATATTAAACATTTCACGGTGATTTACTTTACCATATTTTTCAAGGAAGTTAAAGATAGGAAGAATAGGCCAAGAGCCCTCTTCAATTTCAATTCCTTGACCCTCCTGTAAAATGCGAGGAATATTTTCATCAAAGCCACCACCGGTAATATGAGCAACCCCATGGACATCAAGGCTTCTTATAACATCAAGAGCCTCCTTACAATAAATATTAGTTGGCGTAAGTAAAACCTCACCTAAGGTTTTATTATCATCTAATTCATCATATTTTTTAAATAAATCCAGATTATTATCAGAAATAATCTTTCTTACAAGCGAGAATCCATTTGAGTGAACTCCACTTGATTCAATACCAACAAGAACATCATCAACGCTTACCTTAGTTCCATCAATAAGCTTTGACTTTTCAACAACTCCCGTTGTAAAGCCTGCAATATCATATTCTCCATCCTGATACATACCAGGCATTTCGGCTGTCTCACCACCAATTAAAGCACAGCCAGCTTGAATACAGCCATCAGCTACACCCTTAACAATTTGCTCAAGACGAGAAGGAATCGCATGACCTACTGCAACATAATCTAGGAAAAATAATGGCTCAGCCCCTTGAGCTAATACATCATTTACACACATTGCAACCGCATCAATACCAATGGTATCATGCTTATCCATTTGGAAAGCAAGCTTTAGCTTAGTACCAACCCCATCGGTACCAGATACAAGCATTGGCTCCTTATAATTTAGTAAGGATAAATCAAACATTCCCCCAAATGAGCCAATATTAGAAACACAGCCAAGACGATTTGTACTCTTAACATGCTTCTTATATCTTCTTACGGCCTCATAACCAGCCTCTAAATCAACACCTGAACTACCATACGCTTTTGAACCCATATATTATCCTCCTAAAACTTATGATCCTTATTAGCTTCCCAAACACTTGAATAAAGTGCAGTTGGGTATTTACCTGTAAAGCAAGCGGTGCATAATTCATTTCGCTTAGCCACCTCAAATAAAGCTTTCTCTGAGATAAACACTAGTGAATCAGCCCCAATGATTTCTCTTACCTCCTCAACGCTATGATGAGCTGATATTAATTCATCATAGGTTGAGATATCAACACCATAAAAGCACGGATGTGTAATTTGTGGCGATGCAATTCTTACATGAATTTCTAGTGCTCCCGCATCACGAAGCTGCTTGATAATTTTTTTACTTGTTGTACCACGTACAATTGAATCATCAATTAAAACAATTCTTTTGCCCTTAACAATGGAAGAGACAGGGCTTAACTTCATTCTAACAGCCTTTTCACGCATTTCCTGCGAAGGCTGAATGAAGGTTCTTCCGACATACTTGTTTTTAACAAGACCAATCTCATAAGGAATATGAGAGGCCTCTGAATAGCCAATAGCGGCTGATAGGCTTGAATCAGGAACACCAATTACGATATCCGCATCAACCGGAGCTTCCTTGTATAAAAGCTTACCTGTTTCCTTTCTAAAGGCGTGGACATTGATTCCTTCAATATCACTATCTGGTCTTGAAAAATAAATATATTCCATAGCACACATATTGTGATGCTTATACTTAGAATAATCATAGGAATGAAGACCACAGTTATCAATAACTACTACCTCACCTGGATTAACATCTCTTATAAAGCGTGCCCCACAAATATCAAGCGCACAGGTTTCTGAAGCTACAATATAGCCCCCATTTAAGCTACCAATTGAAAGGGGTCTTAGGCCATATTTATCTCTTACACAATAAAGCCTATCCTTAGTTAAAATAACAAAGGCGAAGGCTCCCTCAAGCATATTTAAAGCCTGAAGAATAGCCTCAATTCTTTTAGATGAGGCATTATCCTTTTTAATAAGGTGAGCAAGAATCTCTGAATCAGAGGTTGATTGAAACATACTTCCTCTTTCCTCAAGAAATCTTCTTAGCTCATTGGAGTTAACTAAATTACCATTGTGAGCTAGGGCAAAATCACCGGTATGGTGACGAAATAGGAAGGGTTGTACATTTTCAATTCCCCCACCTCCGGTAGTTGCATATCTAACATGGCCAATAGCCATTGAGCCCTTAAGGGTGCTTAAATTAGCATTATTAAATATCTCAGAAACTAAGCCCTCACCCTTAATACGCTTAAGCTCATGGGTATCATCGCTTACGGTTACAATACCACAGCCCTCCTGGCCACGGTGCTGTAGGGAATGGAGTCCGTAGTAGCATAGCTCACTTGCGTTTTCTACACCAAAAACACCAAAGACACCGCATTCCTCGTGAAGCCCTCTAAATGCATCTAAATTATCCATTTAAATACCTCCTCATTTTAAAGCATCTTAAGACGCTTAAGAATTTCCTCATAAGCCTCAAGCACCTTACCAAGATCTCTTCTAAAGCGATCCTTATCAAGCTTTTTTAAGCTTTCCTTATCCCATAGCCTACAGGTATCAGGCGAAATTTCATCGGTTAAAATGATATGCCCTTCCTCATCACGGCCAAATTCAAGCTTGAAATCAACAAGGATTATCCCCACACTATCAAACATCTTTTTAAGTTTAGAGTTTACCTTATCTGTTATGCTATATATTTCCTTTAAATCGTCGTAGCTACAAATTCCAAGCGCTACAGCATGATCATCATTAATAAGCGGATCACCCAATGTATCACTTTTATAATCAATTTCCTTAATCGTATTAGGAGGAATAGTCCCCTCTTCAATATTAAGACGCTTAGACATTGACCCTGCTACAACATTTCTTACAACCACCTCAAGGGGAATGATTGTAGCCTTTTTACAAAGACAGTCGCGATCATTTAGCTTCTTAAGGAAGTGCGTAGGAAGACCTAGTTCATTAAGCTTTGTAAAAATGATTGAAGAAATTTCATTATTTAAAATTCCCTTAGAGGCGATTTTAGCCTTTTTAATACCATTAAAAGCGGTTGTATCATCCTTATAATGAATTATAATTTTATTTTCATCGTTACTACTATAAAGCTGTTTTGATTTACCATCATGTAGAAGTTCTAATTTTTCCATTATCTATACTCCAGTTTTTTGTACTTTTAAATTATTTTTTCAAAAAATAATTAATGGCATTAGTAAAGATGTCCTGATTCTTATTACCATAAATATTCTTATATAAATTTTCATTATATCTTTCCGTATGTCCCATCTTACCAAGAATCAAGCCTGATTTAGAAATAATACCCTCAATGGCATATGATGAGCCATTAGGATTCATTGGTGATGTCATTGTTGGATTTGAATCATAATCAACATATTGGAAGGCAACCTGACCATTTTCAAATAACTTTTTAGCATTTTCCTCTGACACAACAAATTTACCCTCACCATGAGAAACCGGAATAGTAAATTCCTCTCCTTGCTTAAATGATGAAAGCCAAGGTGAACGATTAGATGTGACACGAGTCGTTACCATTTGGGAAACGTGACGATTAATATCATTTCTAAATAATGTTGGTGAATCAAGTGTTACAGCTCCAAGCTTAGCATCTGGTAAAAGGCCTGATTTAACAAGAGCCTGGAAGCCATTACAAATACCTAAAATTAAGCCCTTACGCTTTAATAAATTAGCAATAGCCTTCTTAATTTTATCAGCTGTAAGCACATTAGCGATAAACTTAGCTGACCCATCAGGCTCATCACCAGCACTAAAACCACCTGATAGAACAAAGATATCACAAGCATCAATTAGTGATGCCATCTCATCAATTGAAGCATTTACATCATCCTCATTTAGATTTCTAAAGACAGAGCTTACAGTTTTAGCACCACGGCTTCTAAAGGCCTTAAGCGTATCAAAATCACAGTTAGTACCAGGGAAGGCTGGTGCGTATACTAAAGGCATATGTGCTTCTCCTTCATAGCTAAATGCTCTCTTTCTTCGTTTAATTTGTTCCTCAACGGTTCCCTTAACACCTGAGCTTAAAGGATAGATTTGCGTGAATTTTTGAAAATTTGCATCAAGCATTTCCTCAACGCTAAATTCGCAATCGTTAATCTTATATGATAATGATGTCTTGCCTAAGCATTCTGCAAAATCTAACGGCTTTTTAGCCTCAACTAAAATAGCACCATAGCTAATATCATATAAGGAATCTTCATCAACTAAAACCTCAAAGCCTACTTTATTACCAAAGCTCATTTTAGCAAGAGCCTCACCAAGACCTCCAAAGCCTAAGGCATAGGCTGAAATTACATTTTTATTCTTAATTTCCTTATGAAGCTTATTATAAAGCTTAATAGCCTCATCATAATTAGGCTCATAATTCTTATCATAGCCAGGATTAACTAAATATAGATAATTACCAGCCTTCTTAAAATCAGTTGAAATTACATCCTTCGCATTTAGGATTGTAACACCAAAGGCGATTAGTGTAGGAGGTACATTTTTATCAAGGTAGCTACCAGACATTGAATCCTTACCACCAATTGATGGCATATGTAACGCTTCTTGAGCTTTAATCGAACCAAGTAGGGATGCAAATGGTAAACCAAATGATTTTTCATCAGTCATTTTCTTAAAATATTCCTGATAAGAGAAACGTACATTTTTAATAGAAGCACCCGCCGCTACAAGCTTACTTACCGCCTCAAGGACCGCATATTGAGCACCATGGTATGGGCTCCAGCTTGAGAGATTAGGATTATATCCAAAGGCCATCATTGATGCCGTATTTGTAAAGCCCTTAGTAGGAAGCTTTTGACAAGAAACCTGGCTTTCAGATAATTGATATTTTCCGCCATATGGCATTAAAACTGTAGAGGCTCCAATAGTTGAGTCAAACATTTCAACTAAGCCCTTTTGGCTTAATACATTGTCAGATTTTAAATTAGCAAGGAAGCTATCGTGTAAGCCTCCATCATAGGCTTGCTTAAACGGATTTTTTTCCTCAACCTGGCCAACAAGGACCTTCGCATGATGTGTAGCACCAGCTGAATCAATAAAGCTTCTTGTAAGGGAGGCCTCAAGATGTCCATTATAATACATATTCATACGACCTGTATTAGTAACATCTGCTACATAGGTAGCCTCAAGATTTTCCTCATGACAATATTGCATAAATAAAGCTAAATTATCCTTGCTAAGGCAAACTGCCATACGCTCCTGCGATTCAGATATTGCAAGCTCAGTGGGATTAAGACCATTATATTTAACTGGTACACGATCAAGATAAATATCTAGGGAGGGTGCAAGCTCACCAATCGCAACCGATACTCCACCTGCACCAAAGTCATTTGACTTTTTAACGAGCTTGGTAACCTCAGGGCGAGCAAATAATCTTTCAATCTTACGCTCCTCAGGGGCATTACCCTTTTGAACCTCACTTGAGCAAGTTTCAATTGATTTTTGGTTGTGCTCCTTTGATGATCCCGTTGCACCACCAATACCATCACGGCCAGTTCTTCCACCAAACATAACAATGACATCGCGCTCTTCTGGCTCCTGTCTAATAATATTGTCATATTTAACAGCACCGACAACAGCACCTACCTCCATACGCTTAGCTGTATAGCCTTCGTGGTAGATTTCCTTAACATGTGTAGTAGCAAGGCCAATTTGGTTACCATAGCTTGAATAGCCTAGGGCAGCCTTAGTTGAAATTACTTTTTGAGGAAGCTTACCCTTTAGGGTATCCTTAACATCCTTATAAATGTCTCCTGCTCCGGTTACACGCATTGCCTGGTAAACATAGCTTCTTCCTGAAAGAGGGTCACGAATAGCACCACCTAGACAGGTAGATGCACCACCAAAGGGTTCAATTTCCGTTGGGTGGTTATGCGTTTCATTTTTAAATTGTAATAACCATTTTTCTAAAACACCATCATTATCAACATCAACAAAGATTGAACAAGCATTATTTTCCGAAGACTCCTCTAGGTCGTTTAAATAGCCCTTCTTCTTTAAAAAACGGGCACCAATACAAGCCAGATCCATTAGGGTTGTAGGCTTAGCCTCACGATGAAGCTCAGATTTCATTTCCAGATATAAATCATAAGCCTTTTTAATTGATGGAGCTATAAAGGAATCCTCAAAGCTAATTTCATCTAATACCGTATTGAAGGTTGTATGACGACAGTGATCAGACCAGTAGGTATCAATAATTCTAATTTCCGTTTCATTAGGATTACGTCCCTCCTCCTTAAAGTAGGCAAGAACGCATTTAAGATCACTTACGCTCATCGCAAGGCCCATTTTATCAATTAAAGCCTTTAAGTCCTCTTCCTTATAATTTAAGAAATCAGTAATTTCCTTAACAGCTAAAGGCTTAGTCTTATCGTTATAAGCAAGAACCGCTAAATCCTTCTCTCTTGATTCAACAGGATTAATTAAATAATGCTTAATCTTTAGCATCTCCTCATCACTGACCCCATCAAGAATAATAATTTTAGATGATGAGATTTTAATATTAGCCTTAGGATTAATTAGGTGACAGCAGGAAATCGCTGCGTCAGCTCTTTGGTCAAATTGACCAGGTAAAAATTCAATAGCGATATACCTTTTACCATCTAAATCAAGCTCAAGGGATACATTATCGGTTACAACCTCACCAAATACCTTATATAGAGCTTTATTTAATAAGGATTCACTAAAGCCAAATAAATCATAGGTATTAATAATTCTAAGTCCCTTTAAATTAAGCTCAAGATTTGTATTTAAATCATTAAGCATACTTTTAGATTCAACCTCAAAGCCAGGCTTCTTTTCTACATAAACACGATAATTCATTTTATTCGATTCCTTTCTCTATTTCCATAAAAGTCTTTAAATCCATATCTAGGAAGGTAATATGACCCATTTTTCTTTTTTCACGAGCCTCTTCCTTAAAATACATATGAAGGAAGCCAGGAGCCTGCGTCAAATAATAATCCACATTGATTAGGTCCCTACCTAATATATTTTTCATAATAGCTTTATGAAGAAGCTTTGGCTCATCATAAGTCATATCTAGTAAATATCTTGCGAATAAATCATATTGACTATAATCTAAGGCCTCAATTGAATAATGTCCACTATTGTGAGGACGAGGTGCCATTTCATTAAAATAAAACTCGCCATCCTTAATGAAATATTCAATACACAGGATTCCCTTGTATCCGGCCTTCCTCATAAAGCCCTTAGACGCTTCTTTCATTGCCGCTTCGATATCCTTTACACCATCAAAGGGTACCTCACAAATATCTAAAATTCCTTCCTTGTGGATGTTGTGTCCTACGGGAAGAGATACGATTTTCTTATTATCACCAATCATAATAACAGAGGCTTCATAATCAAATTTAATAAATTCCTCAACAATACCCTTAGCATTAGTATTAAAATAAGGTCTAACCTTAGCAAGGTCCTCCTTTGATTTGATTAAAACCTGACCATGACCATCATAGCCTTCCGTTCTTGTTTTATATAAGGCCGGATAGCCTAAATTATTAATTGCATCAACTAAGTCAGCTTCGTTATCACATTTGAAAAATCTAGCTGTTTTAAGGCCAAATTTCCTCGCCGTATTTTTCTCTGTTAAGCGATCCTGGCTATCAATTAGGCTTTGAATGCCTTGCTTTATGTTATATTCTTCATTTAGCATTTTAAGATGTTCACCCTTAATATTTTCAAATTCATAGGTTACAACATCCGATTTTTCACATAAGGCTCTTAGGGCCTCCTCGTCATCATATGAGGCACAAATAAATTCATCACAAACGTGAGTAATTGAGCAATGATGATTAGGATCTAAGCCGATCACACGTCCTCCAAGCTTTTTTATCGCCTCTGCAAGCATCATACCTAATTGGCCCCCGCCAATTATTCCTACTAGCTTAGAGTTCAATTTCAAGCACATCCTTTGTTTGTTTTTGTCTAAATGCTAAATATTTCTTTCTAATTTCTTCATCATGTAAGGCTAAAATTGATGCACAGTATAAGGCTGCATTCTTAGCGCCATTTATCGCCATTGTTCCAACAGGAACACCCGCTGGCATTTGAACAATAGAAAGTAAGGAATCAAGTCCATTTAAGGCCTTTGATTTTACCGGCACCCCAATAACTGGAAGCTCACATGAGGCCGCTACCATACCAGGAAGGTGTGCTGCACCACCAGCACCAGCAATAATTACCTCAATACCTCTTTCTTTAGCTTCCTTTGCGTATTGATATAAAAGCTCAGGTGTTCTATGAGCAGATACAACCTTAACCTCATATTTAATTCCAAATTCCTCTAAAATGCTAATTGCATCCTGCATAACCTCATAATCGCTTTTTGAGCCCATGATTACTCCAACCATTTTCATTTCCTCCTAAAAACAAAAAAAGCAGCGACAAAAAAAGTCACCGCTTTTGCGTAGTTTTCCCATATAATACTGCTTATTAATATTGTTATAAATTAAATATTGACCACACATAATACACCTCTCGCTTTATGTGTAGCAGGAAAAGGAATTTATAAAAATTCGATTTAATCTCGTAGTCCCAAAATTTACGGTTATGGGGTAGAAACTTGCTTACCACATTAAAGCTATTATACAAGAAAATTTATATTAAAAATAATTAAAAATAAATACATAAATATCTTAGCATAAAGAATGAAAGAATACTAGAGGCTAATAAAAAGAAAGCGATTTCACACGCTAAAAGGGCCTTTTGGGCCCTTTTTTTTAGGAATTTATTAATTTGCTTTCTTTATTTTTCCTTTTATATCCTTATATCTATCTGCAAAAAATAGAATATAGCCAAGTACGACAAATACCGCAACTAAAATCACAATCCAAATCATTACTCCACTATAGCCAAGCTTAGCTACATTTAAAAAGAAATAAGGATACAAAGTACCTGAATAGCTTGGTCCTAAAATAGCTGCTCTAATTAAAATAAAGACAACATAAATTAAAGGTAAGATGGTTGATAATAAAGGATAATACAATTTAGCCACATTATGCTTGGAAAATATAATCCAATCAGCGGTAAACATTAAAGGTAGGACAACATGCATGATTAAATTAGAAATACTAAAGAAATATTCACTGGCAGTCTTTTCACCAGCAAGTAATATATTATAAACAAAGAAGGTTACTAAAATCATAATTACCGATGTAAAGCGTAAAATTGAAAGTGATTTAGCTTCCTCTTCTTTGCCTCTTATGCATTTTATTAATAAATAAAGAATAATACCAATACAAAGATAATTACTTAAATTAGTATACATTACATAAAAGCTTGAGCTAAAGCTTTTATTAAAATAACCAAGGCTTCCAATAATGCCAATAAAGCCTAGGGTTACATAAATAGTTCTAAAAATAATTTCTGCGATTCTTTTATTATTCATTTTTGCCATCTCCCTTACTAAAGAAAGCAACAGCAATCGCCCCCGGTCCAATATGCGTACCAATAACACTACCAATTAAAACCTTAGGAATTTCCTTATCACATAAATCCTTTGAATCCTGAATGTATTTTTCAAGTAGGGAATCATCAAGGCCGGAATAAGCCGTAGCATAAGGCTTTGTAAAATCAATTCCCTGGTAATTAACAATCGCCTCACGAAGCTTATTATTACCATTCTTAGATCCTCTTGCCTTACCAATGGAAATAATTCTGCCATCCTCAATTGCAAGGACGGGCTTAATATTTAAAATACCACCTACTACCGCAGTAGTAGCTGATATTCTTCCACCCTTCTTTAAATACTCAAGAGTATCTAGAAGTGCAACTAATCTAATCTTTTTCTTTTCCTCCTCAAGAATACTAACAATTTTCTTAGCATCATCGTATTCCTTAGTAAGCTCTAGGGCTCTTAGGGTTAAAAGCCTTTGACCAATCGTCACATTTTTACTATCAACAACATAAACATTATCATAATCAGCAGCGGCGATAGAAGCGCTATTATAGGTACCTGATAGATTACCAGATAAGCAAATTACAATCGCTGTATCCTTTTTATCAATCTCATCAAAGACATTTGCATAATCAAAGGGTGTTAGCTGGCTTGTCTTAGGAAGCTCGTCGCTTTCAACAAGCCTGTTGAAAAACTCCTTATTTGTAATATTTATACCATCAATATATTCCGTATCGCCAAAGCGAAGCCTTAGGGGAATAATTTTTATTCCTAGCCTTAAAGCCTCCTCTTGAGTTATATCTGATGCGGAATCAGTAATAATTTTAATCATATTTTTACTCCTTTTATTACATTTGTAGTTTCATTTAATAGCTCAATTAATTTCTTAAAATCAGCCTCTCCTAGCTTATTTTTAACAAGGCTCATTAGCCTAAGCATTCTTTCATGCTCCGTATTATATAGCTCTATATTATTACCTTTTTTAATAATAAGCTTTCTTTTATCATTTAAAGGAATATAGGTCTCGACTAAGCCCTTTGCCTTTAAATCATTAATTATACGATTAAGCTGTGACTTTAAAATATTAAGCCTTTCCTCTAATTCCTTAAATGACCTTTCCTCTTCAACAATCAGATTCATAACCATAATTTCATTGAAGGATAAATCACTTAACAATCTATTTTCCTTAATATTTACGGACATATTAATATACGCCCTTAATAATTCCTCCTCGAGCATACTTCCTCCTTTTTGTTCACTTTGTGAACGTTTTTATTATAGCATAAATATACTATGAGTCAAGTTTATTTTACAATTTTAGCATTTTTCTTATAAAACAAAAAAAATCACCAAATTGGTGACTTAATTTTTAATGCAGGCTTATCTGCCTAGTCTTTCAGCAGCACTTGGTGTATACATCCCACTTATCGTGGTTAACTGTATCATCCTCGGACGTGCCGAGAGCTATGCTTCAAAGAATCCGCCTGTAGAGTCTATCTTTGATGGAATGGGAATGGGACTTGGATTTACCATGGGTCTTACAATTATCGGACTTATCCGTGAAATCTTAGGTGCAGGAACATTCTTCAACATTAAGATTTTCGGTGACTGGTTTACACCAATCACAATCTTTATCATGGCACCGGGAGCCTTCCTCGTACTTGGCTTCCTCGTTGCAGGCATGAATATCATCCGTAAAAAGATGGAAGCAAAGGGTACACCTCTTGCAGAGCCTGCAGGCTGCCTTTCAGGAGATTGTGCACATTGTGGAGCATCATGTCCATCAGCAAAAGCAGCACATGCCGCTGTTGCGCCTAAAACTACAGAAGGAGGGGATAAATAATGGGTACATTAGGTCATTTACTGCTCATTGCAGTAGCATATGCAATAGTTAACAACGTAGTACTTAGCCAGTTCCTTGGTATCTGTCCTTTCCTTGGCGTATCAAAGAACACAAAAACTGCTGCCGGAATGGGTGGTGCGGTAATTTTCGTTATCACAATCGCCACATTCGTTACACAGCTTATTTACAATTTTATACTGTATCCGCTTAATCTGTCATATTTGCAGACTATCGTGTTCATTCTTGTAATTGCAGCACTTGTTCAGTTTGTAGAGATGTTCTTAAAGAAACAGATGCCTCCTCTTTACAAGGCACTCGGTGTGTATCTGCCTCTTATCACAACAAACTGTGCCGTATTAGGTGTTGCCCTTACCAATGTGACCAAAGAGTATAACATTCTTCAGGGCGTTGTAAACGGATTTGCAACAGCATTCGGTTTCCTGATCGCAATTGTTATTATGGCAGGACTTCGTGAGAAGATCGAATACAACGATATCCCGAAGCC
>ERZ780070.222-NODE-222-length-28239-cov-5.244146_pt1 | contig 28239 bp, 27 predicted proteins | sample MGYA00511577_ERZ780070 | MGnify/ENA primary metagenome ERZ780070 (study PRJEB29588, sample SAMEA2162530) | human gut metagenome | biome: human gut; feature: human-associated habitat; material: faeces | place: Denmark | collected 2008/2010 ...
TCGACCACAACGCCACAGTGCGGCAGACAGCAAAGGCGTTCGGCATCTCGAAAAGTACAGTACATGCGGATGTAAAAATACGGAACGATACAAAAGTAAAATAATATGGAGAATTGAATAGAATTGAAACAAGGGCACTCTCGGGTAGATATCAGGGAGTGCTTTTGTTATAATGAAATCAGGTAACCTTGAGTATTGGTGAGGGGAGATAGAAAATGACAGGAATATATGATTGCTTTGGTTATGGCTCGGGATATGATGTCTCTTTTGAAGAAAGGTACAAATTGATTAGAAAATCGGGATTTGATTGTGTAATGTTGTGGTGGAGCAATCAGTTTGGCAGAGGAGACGGTTATCAAGAGGATGTAAGATTAGCCAGAAGAGCTGGTTTATTTGTAGAAAATATCCATGTGCCTGTGCATGAGCAGAATAATCTGTCACTGGACAATTTGAGTGGTGAAGGCGTATTTCAAAGTTATCTACAATGTGTAGCGGATTGCTGTGAATATGATATACCGACCATGGTGATACATTTGCCAAATGATAATAATCCTTTAAATCAAACAGGAATCAGACGGTTGGCAGAACTTATAAACAAGGCAGAACAAAAGAATATTCAGATTGCTTTTGAAAATTTAAGTAACATTAAAAATTTGAAAATAGTTTTAAATAAATTTACTTCAAATAATGTAGGCTATTGTTATGATAGTTGTCATCATATAAATTATGCACCGGATGAAGATTTGTTGGGAATGTATGGAAACCGGCTGATGGCAATTCATTTACAAGATAACGGCGGTAGCCATAATCAACATCAATTACCATTCGACGGCAATATTAATTGGGATACAGTTATGGAGAAAATTGCCTGTACAGGATACCGGGGAGCTACAACTTTAGAACCAATGAATTGGGATTATTCTCATTTAAATATTTGTCAGTTTTTGGAATTGGCTTATGAAAGGGCAAAAAGGCTTGATTACTTGCGAAAATAATGTAGGTGATGAAAGGATGGAAACAGACGGGGAGTTCAATCAGATTTCTGATTGATTCTGAGGGTTTGGGAGATACTCCCAACAAGCAAAACTGCATTTTGTGTGTACAAATGCACTGCTTGCCAAGTTGTGAATATAGAATTGATTGTAAACTTGAATTTAGAAAAAACAAGGCAGAGAAGAGGATGTTGATCATAAAAATGTATGCGCATTAGAATTGAGACGCTTGAAAAGGATTAGTAACATAAAATCTTTTCAAGCGTTTTCTTTCACTTTTACGGCTTTGAATGGAATATGCTACAGTCGGGAACGGTGTGATTTTAGAAAAAGTATGGTGGGAATGGACAAAAGTCCAGTATTTGGGGAACGTAATTTGATTTCAAGCGGAGTATGCTTAGATTAAATAAAAAGGTCTGGTCTAATCTAAGAAGCTTTCTCATAGTATGGGAGAGAAGGACAGGCGAGGTAAGGGGGTGTAGCTTTCGCTTGAAACGGACGAAATTAAATTATCGTTTTCATAATCCAAATTCAGCGGAAGATACTGCAGATTTCCTGTGCAAACTCTTAATAGAAGTAAATGCCGGGAAGGTAGAGAGGGCAATAGAGAAAACTGCATTGTATGCAGAGAGTGGGGATTACATATTAGAAAATTTATCGGAAAACAAGGAAAAATTATTTGTGGGGTAAGAGGAGCAAGGTGAGAGCCTTGCTTTTTGCTTTGATATCTAAAAGAAATGAATAATCAACACTTAAATGAGAAAAAAACACGTTTAAGTGTTGATTATTTTGAAAAAATGCATATAATAAAAAATAGAAAAGAAGATGAGGTAGCAATTATGTTGATACAATTTAATTTTAAAAATTTTAGATCTTTTAGAGAAGAAGTAACTTTGGATTTGTCTGCCACTAAGATGACAGAATTTTCTGAAAGAGTTGTGACCATCGGAAGTGAAAAGATACTGCCGATTGCTGCTATTTATGGAGCAAACGCAAGTGGCAAGTCAAATATATACAGTGCATTTGAGTATATGGCTGAGTATGTAGTGGATTCTTTCAAGTACGGAGATGAGGAAGAGAAGTTTGAGGAGTATAGACCTACTCCGTTTTTGTTTGATTCCACGTCAGCAGATGCAGAGTCCAGTTTTGAGGTCTATTTTACTATTCCAGGAGATAAGAACGAGAAGACATATAATTATGGATTTTGCGTTGATCAGGAAGGTGTAACAGAGGAATGGCTGAATTCTAAGGCTAAGACAGCCAGAAAGTACAGTACAGTATTTTATCGTGGAAATTCTGACAGTGAATTAGATTTATCAGGCTTGCCAAAGAACAGCAGGGATAATATAAAGATTGCGCTGGAAAAGCAGGTGTTGATTGCTTCTTTAGGAGCTAAGTTAAAAATTAGCAAATGTAAGGCAATCAGAGACTGGTTCTTGATAAATGAATTTGCAGATTTTGGTGATCCGGTTACTAACTTTTTCTTATCTCATAGATTGCCAAGAGGCTTTGTGGATGATAAGAACGTTCAGCAGAAGGTTGTAGAATACTTTGCATCTTTTGATGAACACATTAAGGATTTCAGAGTAGAAAAGGTTCCGAATGATGGCGAGTCAAAGGAAGATAAATATAAGATCAATGCACTTCATAAGATGATTGACTCTGACAAGATGGCAGAAATTCCTCTGGGTGCAGAGTCGGCAGGAACATTGAAGATGTTTGCTCTTTATCCGGAATTGCAGGAAGTATTGGAAAAGGGAAGTGTATTTTTTATTGATGAATTAAATGCACGATTACATCCGCTTTTGGTAAGAAACTTTTTGCTTACATTCTTGAACCCGAATATTAATGTTAACCATGCGCAACTTGTATTTACAACGCATGATACCTGGCAACTTTCAAATCAGTTGCTGCGTCGTGATGAAATCTGGTTTGTTGAGAAGGATGATCGAGGTGTTTCAACATTATATTCTCTTGCAGATTTTGTGGATGAGGATGGAGCACGTATTCGTAAGGACGAAAGCTATGAGAAAAATTATCTGATTGGTAAGTATGGTGCTATTCCGACCTTAAAGAGTATTGATATGTTTAAGGGTGCGGGGTGTCCGGGGGACATTGGTTCAGCACCGACCGAAGTGGAACGGAGAGATTGAGCATGGCAAAAGGGGATAGAACAGGGAACAGAAAGACAAGAGAGCAAAGAATAACAATCAAAGTACCGGAATTGGGATATTACTTAATCGTTACAGACACAGAAGGGACAGAACGTTGCTTTTTTACAGGATTACATCAATCCTTGCCGGAAAAAGTTAGAAACAAACTTGTCATTAAAGTCGTAGAAACAAAGACAAGAAGCATGATTGATAAATGCCTGGAGCTAACAGCTTATGAGGCGCAATATCGTATTCCTTGGATTGTGTTTGACAGAGATCAGGTAATAGGATTTGATAAAATCATCGCTGAAGCAGAGAAAAAAGACATACAAGTAGGATGGTCGAATCCATGTTTTGAAATATGGATGTATGCCTATTTTGGTGCAATGCCGGCAATTCAAGATTCATGGACATGCTGCTCTGAGTTCGGGCGAGTATATGAGAGCAAGACGGGACAGAAGTATTCCAAGGCAGATGAAAAGATGTATGGAAAAATTTGCCGTGTGGGAAATGAGGTAAAGGCAATACGGATAGCACAGCAGAAGTTGGAACAGTGTGAACGTGAAGGTAAAAAGAAACCATCAGAGATGTGTCCTGGGACGACGGTGTATAGGTTGGTAGGGGAGATTAGAGGAAAGGCAAATGGATAACAAAATACGAAAAAAGTCAGATATAGAAGGAGTAGATGAACTTTATGAACACCTTGCCGAAGGTATCAGTAGCATGAAATCCGGTGAAATATATACTATCGAAGAAGCCTGGCAGGAAATTGACCAACTATAATGAAATCAACCCCAATCCCTATCATAACCCCTCAGATACTTTCATACACTGTAAAAAAGTATCCTGAGGGGTTTTCCTTTGAAAGACTATATTGAAGAACGAGCTATTGGGATAGCGGGCTATATCATCGACCACAACGCCACAGTGCGGCAGACAGCAAAGGCGTTCGGCATCTCGAAAAGCACAGTACATAAGGATGTGACGGAGCGGCTGGTGCAGGTGAATCCGTCGTTGGCGAAACAGGCGCGGAAGGTGCTGGATATCAACAAGTCTGAACGACATATCCGGGGCGGACTGGCTACCAGAGAAAAATATCTCCATCAGCACTAGATGTTCGGGCAGGCAATAGCTTCTGTACGGGAAATTATCTTGAAATGGCTGATGACACCTTATATAATGAATGCATATCACGTATTACATTTGTGAGGGGAGAATACGATGGCAACAGATTTTTTGAATGATGCACGGAGAGAGATCGAAGGACGGACAGAAGACTTTTACGGGGAACTGAAAGCCTTCTATCAGGGAAATAAAAAAGCAGAGCAAAACCTGATGGAACAGACGACACAGCCCTTCTGGCAGAGCCTTTGCTTAAGTGGGAAAAGATTACAGCAGCGGGACCTGACGGTGGATATGGAGATGCAGGAACCGATGCGACCGGCGGATTACGATGGCCCGAAAAAGGACGGCTATGATTACACCTGCCATCGGACCAAAGCTGTGAAGATGAGACGTACCTATTACCGTAAAGGGAAAAAAATCGCGACCCTGAAGACACCGGAGATCGTGGAAGCCAATTTTTTGAAAGCGGATGTGCAGGGGGATATGGCGATCTGCCCAAACTGCGGTCATGAAGGAAAATTATCCAGCTATATCGATGGCTGTGATGCCTGTGGAGCAAAGTTTCTGGTCAGTGATTTCGAGACGAAGGTATCCGGCTTTTCGTTGGAAGAGGACGCAAGGCAGAAAAGCATTTCCAACTTTATCAAAGCCGGAGTGACGGTAGGAATCGTAGTGGTTGCCCTTGCACTGCTGGCAATCTGTGCGGGCGGCATTATGTTTTTACTGCTGGCTTTGGGGAGAAATGGTTATAACGCGGTCAAAGCGGCAGCGGCAATGATGCTTGGTATCGGATTCGCTCCGGTGTTTTTCCGTTCTTTGTTTTTCATGGCGATCATATTCGTAGTAATGATTGTTGTAATGGAGGAACATAGAAAACCGAAAATTCAGGACGAGTCAAAAGTAAAGGCACTGATCCCCCAATTTTCCACAGGTAATTTCCTACAGAATCTGGAGTACCAGCTACGGATGATCCACATGGCAGATACCGCAGAGCAGGTGCGCTTTTTCGCGGTCTGTGATCTGACAGGTACTGTGGAGCGGTATCAGAATGTGGTGGATTGCTGTATCTGCGGCGTACGTTTTTTGAAAGCGGAAGCGGTGGAGGACCGGTACAGGTTGAGCGTGGAAGTGAAAATGCGCCTGACGCAGGATACGGGTAGTAAAATTCGCAACCGCTATGAGAAACTGCGGCTGGAACTGGAAGGCAGACAGGAGATCGTGACACAGCATGGCAAGGCGCTTCGGGAATATAAATGCCCGAACTGCGGTGGCAGTGTGGATATCTTAGGCGGCGGAGTATGTGACTACTGTAATGTAGCAGTGGATTATCGGAATTTCGGCTGGATCATCACATCCTATACGAATCTGGGACAGCCGGAGAACCCCTATGCCAAAATATTGGCAGCAGCCCTGGGTATCTATGGAATTATCCTGGCTTTCAGCCTGGTGCTCATGATCTGTTCCGAGGACGGAAAAGAAACCCTGGAGATCTGGCAGAGCATCGGCAGGTCATCGGAATACCTGGAAGCCGTGAAGCAGGATATTGTATATCCGGATGATGTGCTGGAAGGCCTTGCGGAGACGGACAGTGAGGAAAGCATATTTGCTTCCGCGAAGACCTATGCCTGCGGAGACAGCGAGGCAGTAAAAGAAGCTTATCACGAAGCCCTTTTAGAGAGTGGATTTATCGAGCTACAGCAGTATCCGGAAGGATTTGCTGTATATAAGATCGAGGATCCTTCAGAATATACCGTGGATGAAGAAGAGGAGATGTTCTATCTGGTGATCTGTGCAGAAAATGCACCGGAGGGAATTACAGTAACTGCGACCTTGGTGGATGAAAATTGGGACCCGGTGCAGGAGTAAAACAGAATACGTGAATACGACAAGGGACCCGGGCGAAAGCTTCCGGGTCCTTTTTAGAGGGAAAGTGTTTGTAGTTAGCTTATTGGGTGAGAGGAATTCTGTGGACCACCCTGCGATAGAGCTTCCACAGGAGCACAGCAGGGAAACTGATTGCCAGATATGCTGTGGATAAAAGTCCGGTAGCACCGCCTACGATTGCAATGATTAAAATTCCAATATTCATAATGAATTCCTCAACTTTCTGTCATTCTGCAAAGCATTCGATGAAGCTTTTAAAAAACCTCACATACCGTATTATAGTAAACAGATCTCCCCGGGTGAATAGTTTTGCCAGAGCCTTAACACTATTTTGTCGGATTATTTACAGAATCTTTGCAACATATTTACGGAATCTTAACGGGTGGAAACGATACCGGGAGTTAGGTTTGCAATAGTAGGGAATATCAAGTATAATAGAAAAAAATTGACTGTTGCTGACAATGACAGTTTAAGAAAATGGGAGGTAGAATATGAGTATGACGCTGGAACAGGCTAAGGAGAAGCTTGCAAAGTATGGTCAGGAACATGTTCTGAAGTATTACGGGGAACTTACCGAAGAGGAGAAGCAGGGGATTCTGGATCAGATCGAGGCTACAGATATGAGCATTTTGGAAGCTTGTAAGCACAAGGAGGATCTGGCGAAAAAAGGAGTGATCACTCCGCTTGCTGCAATGCAGTTAGATGAGATCGAGGCAAACAGAGAGAATTTCACGGCGACCGGTATCGAGGCGATCCGTCAGGGGAAGGTAGCAGCGGTTCTGTTAGCAGGCGGCATGGGTACCAGATTAGGCTCTGACAATCCTAAGGGAATGTACAATGTGGGACTGACCCATGAGCTGTATATTTTTGAGTGTCTGATCAATAATCTGCTGGAAGTCGTACATCAGGCAGATGCATGGATCCATCTGTTCGTAATGACCAGTGATAAAAATAACGATGCCACTATCACCTTTTTACAGGAGCATGACTATTTCGGATACAAGGCGGAGTATGTGCACTTTTTCAAGCAGGAGATGGCGGCGGCTACCGATTACGAGGGTAAGATTTATCTGGAGGAGAAGGGCAAGTTGTCCACCTCTCCCAACGGCAACGGCGGCTGGTTCATTTCCATGAAAAATAACGGCATGCTGGATATCGTACATAACGAGGGAATTGAATGGTTGAATGTATTTGCCGTGGACAACGTCCTGCAGCGTATCGCGGATCCCTGCTTTATCGGTGCTACGATCCAGAGAGGCTGTGTCGTAGGCTCCAAAGTGGTCCGCAAGAATGCACCGGATGAAAAAGTAGGCGTTATGTGCTTAGAGGACGGCAGACCTTCCATCGTGGAGTACTATGAGCTGACCGATGAACTGATGAATGCAAAGGATGAGAAGGGCGAACCCGCGTATAACTACGGAGTTATCCTGAATTACCTCTTCAAAGTACAGGACCTGGAGAAGATCATGGAAGAAAAAATGCCCCTGCACATCGTAGAGAAAAAGATCCCGTATCTGGATGAGAACGGAGAACCGGTGAAGCCGGAGACTCCCAACGGCTACAAATTCGAGAGCCTGGTACTGGATATGATCCACCAGATGGACAGTTGCCTGCCCTTCGAGGTAGTCAGAAGAAAAGAATTCGCCCCCATCAAGAATAAGACCGGTGTGGATTCGGTAGAGAGTGCAAGAGAACTGCTCGTTGAAAATGGTGTTGTGCTGTAAACATTTCGACAGCTTTTCGCAACATAAGGTTATTGAGGAAACAATAGAATTACAGTAATCTGATACTGTAAGAAACGAAGAAATAATCTCATCCGGATCTGACAGATGAGAGATCGTGCGGTCGCAGCAGTGAACAAATGGTATTGTCCGGTATGCGGCGGATAGGAGAGAGTATGAGAATTTTGGTAACAGGTGGTGCCGGATTCATCGGCAGTCATACCGTAGTGGAATTACAGCAGGCAGGCTATGATGTTGTTGTATTGGATAATCTCTGCAACGCAAGTGAGAAGGTGATCCCCAGAGTAGAAGCTATCACCGGCAAAAAGGTTCCTTTTTATAAGGCAGACATTCTGGATCGTGAAGCGCTGGAGGAGATCTTTAGCAAGGAGCAGATCGATGCAGTCATCCATTTTGCAGGACTGAAGGCAGTCGGCGAGTCCGTACAGAAGCCCTGGGAATATTACGAGAACAATATTGCAGGTACATTGACTCTGGTAGATGTTATGAGAAAACACGGTGTGAAGAGCATCATCTTCTCTTCCAGCGCTACCGTATATGGTAATCCCGCATTTGTCCCCATCACAGAGGAATGCCCCAAGGGACAGTGCACCAACCCTTACGGCTGGACTAAATCCATGTTGGAGCAGATCCTGACCGATATCCAGAAGGCAGATCCCGAATGGAACGTGATCCTGCTTCGTTACTTCAACCCGATCGGAGCACACAAGAGCGGCACCATCGGTGAGAACCCCAATGGTATTCCCAACAACCTGATGCCTTACATCACACAGGTGGCAGTTGGCAAGCTGAAAGAGCTGGGTGTCTTCGGTGATGATTATGATACTCCCGACGGAACCGGCGTGCGTGATTACATTCACGTAGTAGACCTGGCAAAGGGTCATGTGAAGGCTCTGAAGAAGATCGAGGAGAATGCAGGACTGAAGATCTACAACCTGGGAACCGGCGTAGGCTACAGCGTTCTGGATATTGTGAAGAACTTTGAAGCAGCTACCGGTGTGAAGATTCCCTATGTGATCAAGCCCCGTCGTGCAGGCGATATTGCTACCTGCTATTCCGATGCTTCTCTGGCAGAGAAGGAGCTTGGTTGGAAAGCGGAGAACGGCATCAAGGAAATGTGTGAAGATTCCTGGAGATGGCAGAAGAACAATCCCAACGGATACGAAGAATAAATAAAACTTAGAAGACCGTATGGTAAAATACCACACGGTCTTCTTTTTGTATAGCGGTCACATTACTGAGATCATGCGACATACAGATACATGAAGATAAAGTGGCAGATACTTCCGCCCATGACAAATAAATGGAATACTTCGTGGGAGCCGAAGAACTTATGCTTTGCATTGAAGATCGGCAGCTTCAGGGCATAGATGACACCGCCAACGGTGTAGATGATGCCGCCCGACAGCAGCCACAGGAACGCAGGCACTGACAGGGTCTTAAGCAAAGGTCCGAATACCAGAACACATACCCAGCCCATGGCAATATAGATCACGGAAGAAAACCATTTGGGACAGGTGATCCAGCAGGCTTTTACCAGCATGCCGACAGCGGCGATACCCCACACCAGGGCAAGCAGGGTATAACCCAGTTTTCCACCAAGCACGATCAGACATACCGGAGTATAGGATCCGGCGATCAGTACGAAGATCATCATGTGGTCCAGTTTACGAAAGACACGCAGACTTCTTCCGGTGAGGTCTACGGAATGATAAGTGGCACTGGCACCGTACAACAGGATCATACTTCCCATGAAGATCGCCATCGCCAGGAAATTCTCCCATCCGGATTGGATTCCGGCCTTGACTAACAGCGGAACAGTTGCGAAAACAGCCATCATCATGGCAATAAAATGTGTAATGGCACTTCCGGGTTCTCTGATTGTGATCTGCATAATATACTCCTCCTTTTTAGAACATTCTATCCGCAAAACAGATGTATTATTCATTAGAATAACAACACATGCTTTTGTAAACGTCTACACGTAGTATTCAATACTACATCTAACAAAGCAAATACTACCGCAGAAAAAAGGAAAAGTCAATAGCAATTATCAGTCTTCTTCGATTACCTGTATTTCCAGATAGTCGAAATCAATAGATTCCACAAAACTGTCCTGGGTAAAACGGGTCTTGTTATGCCGTTTGAAATCAGAAATGTTCAGATCCAGCCAGATGGGCGTACCAAGATCAAACTGATGGCAGACTTCGTCCAGAGAGTGAAAAACTTTATGGGTACGGGTATCATCGCTGCCGTCCTCGATACAAATATCCTTCAGCATATGATTATTTTGAAATATTTTAGCCCACAGACGAAACATGTAAAATCTCCTTATAAACTTATCATTAAGAAATGGTGGTACAAAGGATTCTTTGCTTATAGATTATAATCGCAAGAAGAATTACCTGCAAGTAAAAAGCAATAAAACTGCCCAATCAATCTTAAAAAATGATAAAGGTTTTGTTAAAATTATACATTTTTAAAAGGAGGTATGCTATAATTATCATAAGTACATTTATGAATACGGAATTTTCGTGACGAAAAAGCGTCTATAGAAGTAAGAAATATGACAAAATGGTCGCAGAGCCTTCTGTGACAGAAGAGATTGAGAGGGAATATGGAGTTTAAGGTTGAAAATGGGGATGGAATCGATAGCTGGAAGGAGGTTACGCTGGTATACAGTGCGGCGCTGCGTCAGATGGAGACGAAGATGCAGATCCTGAATGATGAATTCCAGCATGTACATCAGTACAATCCGATCGAACATATTAAGGCACGGATCAAGACACCTGAAAGTATTGTCAAGAAATTGAAACGTTACGGACAGGAATCTACGATAGATAATATGGTAAAGTACATAAATGACATTGCGGGAATCCGCATTATTTGTTCTTTTACGTCCGATATCTACCGGATCGCGGACATGATCCGGGATCAGAGAGATATTAAGGTGATCGCTGTGAAAGATTACATTACTTATCCCAAGGCCAGCGGTTACAAAAGCTATCACATGATCGTAAGCATACCTGTATATTTGTCGGATCGTACAGTGGATACGAAGGTAGAAGTACAGATCCGTACAGTAGCCATGGATTTCTGGGCCAGCCTGGAGCATAAGATTCATTACAAATTCGAAGGAGATGCACCGGAGAATATCAAAAACGAACTGGTAGAATGTGCGCGCATGGTATCGGATCTGGATGCAAGGATGCTGTCTCTGAACGAAGAGATCCTGGCGATCAGCAAAAAGAGAGAAGAGGAAAAACAATTAAATAGCGGAACATCCAAATAATGCAAAAGCTTCTGTTGGTGACATGCAAAACCCCCATAAAATGAGGAGTGCCCAGACACCTTTCGGCGCCTGGGCTATTATGAAAAAATTTATCTTATATGCTTTGTTATCCGGAAGTCTTATCTCTTCCTTGACTGTAATTAAAGTATACCAATCGATTATGAACAAATTATGAACACGATGTGAAAACTTGGTGAATTTTACGAAAAAGCACAGAAACAGAAAAACAAATTGTACAAATTGCATAAAAACGAACATGCTTTGAAAACGCAGTATTCCTGGGGTTCTGGTTGTAACCGTGGGAGAAACATGGTAAAATAGGAGCAGTTGAAACGGAAAAAGGTTCACATGAGGGACGAATATGTTTGGAGGAAAATGGATGGATACTTTTATGGATAAACTTGCGCAAAAGCTGAATGCCCAGGAGATGATCAAGGCCAACTCCGCAGCGGATGCAGAGGAAATGGATCAGCTGAAGAATCAGCTGCGGGAATATGACGAATGCCTGGCGCAGATGCAGCAGGCCAATAAGGAACTGAGAGCAGTCAATCATGCGATGGAGACACTGATGTCCGAGACGATTGCTCCGGAGGTGACAAAGCTTTCCGAGGAAAGCGTAGCTGCCATTCGCAAGATGCAGCAGGAGAATACGGAAAAGCTGCAGGAGCTGCAGCATGAATATACCACAAAGCTGGAGGAGATCCGACAGAACACGGAAGAACTGGAGGACTTGCGCAAACATCTGGATGAGAAACTGGACGGAAGTGATGAGAACGTCCATAAGGAGTGTGTAAAGGTATACCGCAATGTGCAGGCGGCTGTGGTGGAGGAAAATGAGAAGCAGACCGAAGCAATCGCAGGCAAGATCAAAGAAAGCCTGAACGGTAAATTAAACGGTGTGTTGGGAGTATCGATCGCTGCACTGTTGGTAGCTGCGGCAGATATTGTACTGCATGTATTGAATATTCTTCATATCTTCTAGGAAATACGGAAAACGAGGTTAACTATGGGTAAAGAACTTTGGAAGCCGGGCAATATGTTATATCCGCTGCCGGCGGTCATGGTAAGTCTGGCGGATCAGGAGGGGCATCCCAACATTATCACCCTGGCCTGGGTGGGAACAGTATGTACCAATCCGCCCATGGTATCGATCTCCGTGCGACCGGAGCGATATTCCTATCCGATTCTGAAGGAGACCGGAGAGTTTGTGATCAATCTGACTACGAAGGAACTGGTCTACGCCACGGACTACTGCGGTGTCAGAAGTGGACGGGATGTGGATAAATTTAAAGAGATGAAGCTTACAGCAGTCCCTGCATCCGTGGTGAAGGCGCCGATGATCGGCGAGAGTCCCGTGAACATCGAATGCAAGGTACGCCAGATCATGCCGTTGGGATCTCACGATATGTTTCTGGCGGATGTGGTAGCTGTTCATGCTGACGAAAAATATATGGACGAGAACCACAAGTTCCATCTGGAACAGGCGGAACCGATCATGTATTCCCATGGATCCTACTTTGGCTGTGGAGAATTATTGGGCACCTTCGGGTACAGTGTCCGGAAAAAAAGAACTTGACGTTTGGCACCAAGTCGGATATCATAAACATAAATATTTATTTACTACGAAGAAGTAGCATCAGACAGGCGTCTGGTGCTTTTTTTATGCGGAAAGTCTGGGTGAGTGTATGACACAGTTGGATAAAAACATAGCATTGAATCTCAAAAGAATTCGTAAGTCCAAAAATATGAGTCTGGATATGCTGGCAGAACGCACCGGAGTGAGTAAAAGCATGCTGGGACAGATCGAACGGGGAAAATCCAATCCCACGGTGTCCACTATAGGAAAAATCGTGGAGGGTTTGAAGGTGCCTTTCGAGCAGCTGATCTATGACAGAAAAGAGATCGTGGTCATGCCCTCTCCGGAGGAGGCACCGGTCTTCAAGGAAAAGGAAGGCCAGTACCGGATCTATGTGATGCTTCCGTTTGATGCCGGCAGGAATTTTGAAATCTATCAGGGAGAACTGGACGGAAAAGCACAGATGGAAAGTGAATCCTACGGAGAACAGACATGGGAGTATCTGACGGTAGTATCCGGTGAGATCGAACTGATACTGGACGATCAGAGTTTTCATGTGAAAAGGGGAAGCTCACTTTATTTTGCATGTGACAGAAAACATGTATACCGCAATGCCGGTGAAGAGAAAGCGGTATGCAATATGATCATCACCACACAGCATTAAACAAAACTTCCACGTTTTACAGCATCCTTTCCGTATTTTGCACGGATATCATCCAGAGCAGCATCCAGCTTCTGCTGTTTCTCAGAGCGTGGTGTGGTGTAATCAAACAGACTGAGCTGGACCGGTTCATCCTCGGGTACCAGCTTGGAGGTGCGTACGCCCAACAGCCGGATGGGAGTTCCGTCCCACAGTTCGCCGAATAGGGAAACGGCGCTTTCCAACAACAGATCCGGAGAGGCGGTAGGGACGGTTAGGGGCATCTGGTGAGAAACATTGCGAAAATCGCTGTAGCGGATCTCGGTGCATACCTGGCCTGCCAGCTGATGGGAGGAGCGCAGGCGCTGCCCCACGGATTCACAGAGGGACAGTAATACCTTACGTGCGTCCTCTTCCGTCAGAGCATCACTGCTTAATGTGGTGGAATTGCCGATCCCTTTTGCTTTGGAAGGAACGAGTGCCACAACGGAATCGTCTATGCCATTGGCATATTTCCACAGACTACGGCCGTGGCTTTTAAGATGCGATTCCAAAATGACAGGGTCTGTCTTCGCCAGGTCACCTATGGTGAGGATCCCCAGTTTCCGAAGAGTTTCCGCACTGGAATGTCCGCAGGTGAACAGGGCAGAGACGGGAAGCGGCCACATCTTTTCCGGGATCTCTTCCTGATATAAGGTATGTGTCTTATCCGGTTTTTGAAAATCCGAAGCCATCTTGGCCAGGACCTTTCGGTCCGAAATCCCAACATTTACAGTAAAATGAAATTTTTCCCGCACAGAATCACGAATGTAAGCAGCGGCAGCTTCCGGAGAAGAATACTGCGCCGCGATCGGGGAATAATCCATATAACATTCATCAATGCTGACCTGTTCAATGTCCGGGCAGATACCCGACAGATGTTCCATGAGCAGCCGGCTTTTTTCGCGGTACATGGAATGATCCGGAGAGGCCATGACCAGATGAGGACATTTCCGCAGGGCGTTGACCACAGGCTCCCCCGTAGTGATACCGAAGGCCTTGGCGGGGATGGATTTGGCCAGTACCACGCCATGTCTGGTGGAAGTATCGCCCCCAACAATGGCGGGAATGGTGCGCAGATCCACGGAATCTCCCTGCGCCAGACGCTCCAGTGCCGTCCAGCTTAAAAAGGCGGAATTAACATCAATGTGAAAAATAAGGTGATCGCGGTCCGGCATAGGTAGCTCCTCTCTGCAAAACTTTTTCCAATATAGTTAGTATAGCATAGAATACGTCGGCGGAAAACATAAAAATCGAACAGATATTCTTGCTTTACAAGGCATATAAATGCTGATAGAATCTATATGTTACAAAGTTATTACAACAGATCGGCATAAAAAAGTCCTATGTGGACATACTGATATAGATACAATAGATTGAGAAGGAATCCATGAAGAAACTGACATCTTACTCAAAGAGAGTAAAATATACATATGTGAAAACCACGCTGGTAACTATTTTTGTGAGTCTTTTTTTCCTAAAAGGATATACAGCGTTTGAGAAGACCGGAGAAAATTACTTTCATGTATTTTTGAACGGAACGGAGATCGGAACCGTAGGCGAAGCGGACAGAGCCGAACAGCTTTTACAGGAAGCCAGAAGAAATATCGCTTCCCAGAGCGAGGATATGATTTTTATAGACGCAGATCTGAAGCTTGTGGGCGAAGAAGCTTTGTGGGGCACACTGACAGGGGAAGATACCATGCTGGCAGCCATGGAGCGTGAGCTGGAGAGCAGTATCCGTGAGACATCCCACAGATCTTATACTATGAAGGTAAATGAATACATGGTTAACCTGTCCAGTGTGGATGAGGTGAAATCTCTGCTGCAGGCAGCAGTGGACAAATATGATTCGGAAGAAAAATTCAGTGTGGAACTGACGCATGATGCACAGAAGGAATTCAATGTGCTTACCACAGAAGTGGTGAATCGTCAGGAACTGACCGCACAGGAAGAGCAGAAGGAAGAAGCCATCTATGCAGGTGGTGTACAGACAGCCCTGGATCAGGCCGGCGCCCAGGCAGATCAACAGGAAGAAAAGGATTTCGAGGACTACGAGCTGGGTCTGATGACTATGGATTTTGCGGAGAAGGTAGAGATCGTGGAGACCTATCTTCCGGAGAATATGCTGACGCCGTTGGATCAGGCAATCGAGGATGTGATTAAGGATCAGGAGACTCCCGGTGAATATGAGGTGGTCAGTGGAGATACCCTGTCCGAGATCTCCATTAAAGTCAACATTCCCATTGATCAGATCATTGCCATGAACAGTGAGACACTGACAGATGAAAATTCTACGATCCGTGTGGGGGACAAGCTGATCATCACCGTGCCGGAGCCCGAGCTGTCTGTGGAGCGCATGGAACAGAATTACTACGAAGAAATCTACGATGCAGATGTAATCTATGTGGACAACGATTCCTGGTATACGACACAGACCAAGATCTTACAGCAGCCTTCCGCGGGCTTCCGCCGCGTGGTGGCAGACGTATCCTATCTGAATGACAGAGAGGTGACCAGGGATATTCTGAAGGAAGAGGTTGTTATGGAGGCGGTTCCGAAGATCGTAGAACGGGGAACCAAGATTCCGCCCACCTATATCAAGCCGATCTCCGGCGGACGTCAGTCGTCCGGATTTGGACGGAGAAAGTCACCTACCAAGGGTGCCAGCAGCTATCATAAGGGAGTAGACTGGTCGGTTCCTACTGGAACTGCGGTATTTGCATCCTGCGGCGGAACCGTTGCGAAAGCCGGATGGGGAAGCGGATACGGTTATTGTGTCTACATTAACCATGAGGACGGCAGACAGACCAGATACGGTCATTTAAGCAAGGTACTGGTCAAGGCCGGGCAGACGGTAAAACAGGGAGAACGTATCGCACTCAGCGGAAATACCGGTATCAGTACGGGACCTCATCTTCATTTTGAGATTCTGATTAACGGCAGCCAGGTGAACCCGCTCAAGTACCTGAATTAGGGTGTTGTATTTACAAATTCCCCAAAATGTGGTATAAGTGCTTAAGAAGGTTTTTTCTGATCTGAGAATAACAGAGGTAAGAACAATGGAACAATACGCAATCAAAGGCGGTAATCCATTAGTCGGAGAAGTGGAAATAGGAGGTGCTAAGAATGCGGCACTTCCTATTCTTGCTGCTTCCGTAATGACGGATGAGACTGTTTATATAGAAAATATGCCGGATGTAAGAGACACGAACGTACTTTTGTGCGCTATGGAGAACATTGGTGTGATCGTAAAGCGCACCGATCGTCATAAGGTGACTCTCAACGCATCCAATATCAGTGAACTGGTAGTAGAAGATGAAAATATCAAGAAGATCAGAGCTTCCTATTATCTGATCGGTGCTCTTTTGGGAAAATATAAGCATGCGGAGGTGGCACTTCCCGGCGGCTGTGATATCGGCTGTCGTGCCATTGACCAGCACATCAAGGGATTCCGTGCCCTGGGTGCGGAGGTGAAGATTGAGCATGGACTGATCAAGACCCATGCGGAGCATCTTCGCGGCAGCCATATTTATATGGATGTGGTCAGCGTTGGTGCTACCATCAATATCATGATGGCCGCTGTAATGGCAGAAGGCACCACCATTATCGAGAATTCAGCCAAGGAGCCCCATGTGGTAGACCTGGCGAACTTTTTGAACAGTATGGGAGCCAACATCAAGGGCGCCGGTACGGATGTGATCCGTATCAAGGGCGTATCCCATCTGCATGGTACCGAGTATGCCGTGATCCCCGACCAGATCGAGGCGGGCACATTTATGTTCGCGGCAGCGGTGACCAAGGGCGATGTAACGGTGAAAAATGTGATCCCCAAGCATCTGGAGTCTATTACGGCGAAGCTGCTGGAGATCGGCTGTGAAGTAGAGGAAGCGGATGACTGTATCCGCGTGGTGGCATCCAAGCCTTTGCAGCATACGCAGGTGAAGACTCTGCCTTATCCCGGATTCCCTACCGATATGCAGCCGCAGATCACCGTGGCACTGGGACTGTCCAAAGGGACCAGCATCGTGACCGAGAGTATTTTCGAGAACCGGTTCAAATATGTAGATGAACTGACCCGTATGGGAGCCAATATCAAAGTAGAGGGCAATACCGCCATCATTGACGGTGTATCCAGATATACCGGAGCGAATATTTCCGCACCGGATCTGCGGGCAGGTGCCGCGCTGGTACTGGCAGCAATGTCTGCGGAAGGCTTTTCCACCGTGGATGACATCCGCTATATTGAGAGAGGTTATGAAGACTTCCATCTGAAATTACAGGGACTGGGAGCGCAGATCGAGTTGATCGAAACCGAGAGAGATTTACGGAAGTTCAAATTAAAGATCGGTTGATCCTGTCGGGATTACTGATGCTACAACTGAGTGCGTGCTACAACTGAGAAAAAATGTCTGTTGACAAATAGGGCATCTCATAGTAAGCTAGCCTACGTAGAAAAGTTCATATAGACTTTCCCTTATTCAGAGTGGTGGAGATACATAGGATCGAGGAAGCCACGGCAACCCCGCATACGAGATGCGGAAGGTGCCCACCTGAGCGAGCAATTGTCGAACAATAAGAGGATTTGATCAATCGTTAAATCAGTCCGCTTAACAAAGCGGACTTTTTTGTATCATTCAGAGCGACTGGCATCGAAGATGCGATTTTGAGAATATGGCGTTGGATGATAGGACTTTAAGTAACTTATACACCACTAGACCCTCTTCCCATAGGGAAGCAGAATGGAGGACAAATGGAAAAACGTTTATTTACATCGGAGTCCGTAACCGAAGGACATCCCGATAAAATCTGTGATGCTGTATCTGATGCGGTGCTGGATGCACTGATGGAGCAGGATCCGTTCAGCCGTGTAGCATGTGAGACCTGCACCAACACCGGTTTCGTACTGGTAATGGGTGAGATCACCACCAAGGCTAACATTGATATTCCCGCTATCGTTCGTAAGACCGTGACCGAGATCGGTTATGACTCTTCCGAGAAAGGCTTCGATGGCAATACCTGTGCCGTTATGGTGTCTCTGGACAAGCAGTCTGCCGATATCGCTATGGGCGTAGACAAGGCACTGGAAGCAAGAGAGAGTCATATGACTGACGAGCAGCTGGATGCGATCGGTGCAGGAGACCAGGGTATGATGTTCGGTTTTGCTACCGATGAGACTCCGGAATATATGCCGTATCCTATCTCCCTGGCACACAAGCTGACCAGACAGCTGACCAAGGTACGTAAGGACGGAACATTATCTTATTTAAGACCCGATGGTAAGAGCCAGGTATCTGTAGAGTATGATGAGAATGGCAAGCCTGTCCGTCTGGAAGCTGTCGTTCTGTCTACCCAGCATGACGAGCATGTATCTCAGGAGCAGATTCATGAGGACATTAAAAAATACGTATTCGATCCGATCCTGCCCACAGACATGATCGACGCAGATACCAAATTTTTCATTAATCCTACCGGACGTTTCGTGATCGGCGGACCCAACGGTGACAGCGGACTGACCGGTCGTAAGATCATCGTAGACACCTACGGCGGATATGCCCGTCACGGCGGCGGAGCTTTCTCCGGCAAGGACTGCACCAAGGTGGACAGAAGTGCCGCTTATGCCGCTCGTTACGTTGCTAAAAATATCGTAGCGGCAGGACTGGCTGAGAAGTGTGAAATTCAGCTGTCTTACGCTATCGGCGTAGCACAGCCTACATCCATCATGGTAGATACCTTCGGCACCGGCAAACTGCACGATGACAAGCTGGTAGAGATCATCCGTGAGAATTTTGACTTAAGACCCGCCGGAATCATCAAGATGCTGGATCTGCGCAGACCTATCTATAAGCAGACCGCTTCCTATGGTCACTTCGGACGCACCGATGTGGATCTGCCCTGGGAGAAACTGGACAAGGTAGATCTGTTAAAAAAATATTTGTAAGTGGAGTGCCCTTTGCGACACATTTATGAATTGGGTGCATGGCTCGTAACGTAGGGCTTCCGTAAACCACTCGGGGAGTTCTGTTTGTATTATAAACGCCATTTTTTGCTAAAAAAATACAAAAACATGAGATTTTGCCATGTAAAAAGCAGTTATTTTCGCTGAGCGTGCAAAATGAAGAAATTCCGTACAAAAATTCCTGATTTGGGAACTTTTTTGTACGGAATTCATTGTTTTTAGGGTTTTTACACCAAACTGGAGAGCTACGAAAGCATAGCCACTCTAGAGAACAAGAAAGACCTGGCGTGGGCATTTGCGCACAAATCCCAGCCATATTCGATACGCGGGGCATAATCATCAATAATAGTCAATCAAGCCCCGGTTTTATTCGTTATGCGGGATGTAATTATCAAATCTTGTGTGTAGTGCCCCGCATCTTGGTTTAAGGGTACAGACTAGCTTGCCCATGTCACCTGTGCCCACACTGAGGCAGAAGAAGGGTACAGACTAGCTTGCCCATGTCACCTGTGCCCACACTGAGGCGGAAGAAGGGTACAGACTAGCTTGATCCTGTCACCTGTGCCCACGCTGAGGCAGAAGAAGGGTACAGACCAGCTTGCCCATGTCACCTGTGCCCACGCTGCGACGGAAGAGAGGCACAGGAGGGCGTTCGCCGCATAGGCAAAAGTAAAGACAGCGATTTGTGCGCAAGCGCCCATCGCTGTCCTCACTATGCGCGGCTCATTGCCCGCGTAACTCTCAAGTTAGCAAAGCCAAAAATACCACCCGGAAAGGAGTATATCACAAAACTCTCCGGGCGGTATTCTAAGGAACGATCAATGATTACTACAGTGGGTTATTTCGTCTCGTCAGCGGCTTCGGCTTCGGTTTCGTCAGTCTCTTCCTGTCCGTATGCACCGATATGGAACAGCTGCTGTTCACCGGAGGTTGTGACATGGACGCCCTTCTCCTCCAGCTTCAGGTCTTTTACATACATGGTCTTGGTCGTCTGGGGCAGTGTTGCAAGATCGATCTCAATGGGCTCCAACAGATGTGCGGGATCAGCCTTGTAATGTACTTCGGACAACTCTGCTTCAAAGATACCCTGTACCTTGTCCTCATTCAGATATACAATAGGAACGGTAGCAGATACGACTTCACCGGCCACCAGAGCCTGGAAGTCCAAAGCCATATATTTCTTCGTCAGAGGATCAAAATCAATATTCTTCACCAGAACATCTACATTTTTTCCGTCCAGTTCCAGATAAGCCTGCGTGCCTTCTTTCGCGTTTTTAATGAAAGCAGCTGCATCCTTCTCTGTGAATTTCAAGGATACGTTTTCCTTCATTTCTTTGCCGTACAGGACACCGGTGATAAAACCGTCTCTTCTTAATTTCTTTGCCTTTTCCTCAGGATTTCTTTTCTCAGCTTTTAATGTCAACATAACAATTGCCTCCTCTATCTCTACGTTGGTTTGGTGTAGATGAGAGCTTGTCGGAAGTTCTTTTCACACTATGGTTATTATAGCACATATAGAACAAAGTAAACAGTAAAAATGTCACAAAAATAAGGAAAAAAAAGTAAAAATTACAAGCAAATTTCAAAAAATGCTCAGAGAATGTCATCTTCACCATTGCATCATAAGAACATACTACAACATATACAACACGTTACAACAAGAAAGTAAATGGTTGCACGAAGCAGTAAAATAGGGTATACTTTTCGCAAATACATTTGAATTTACTGGGAGGACACAAGGATGGATATGAATATTGTATGCCTGGATCTGGAAGGAGTACTGGTACCGGAGATCTGGATCGCATTTGCGGAGGCCAGTGGGATCCCGGAGCTGAAGAGAACCACCAGAGACGAGCCGGATTACGATAAATTAATGAAATGGAGAATTGGGATACTGAAGGAGCATGGTCTGGGACTGAAGGAAATTCAGGATACGATCGCGAAGATCGACCCGATCCCGGGCGCGAAGGAATTCTTAGACGAGCTGCGCTCTATTACCCAGGTCATCATTATCAGCGATACCTTTTCACAGTTTGCCGGTCCTCTGATGAAAAAATTAGGTTATCCGACCATTTTCTGTAATTCTCTGGAAGTAGCTGAGAACGGAGAGATCACCGGATTTAAGATGCGTGTGGAGAATTCCAAATATACTACGGTCAAGGCACTGCAGTCCATCGGCTTCCAGACCATCGCCAGCGGCGACAGCCATAACGATCTGGGTATGCTCCAGGCCAGCAAGGCAGGCTTCCTGTTCAAGAGTACTGAGCAGATCAAAAAGGATCATCCGGAGCTGCCGGCATATGAGACTTATGATGAATTGATGGCAGCGATCAAGAGCGCACTATAATAAAAGACATTATTTAAAATAAAAGACATCTTTCATTAAGAGAAAAGGAAGCAAAAAAGGAAGCGTGGGTATCGAGCAGGATGCCTGCGCTTTTGACGCCCACATTATACTAATTTGGAATGAGGTAATCATGGGAATGGAGCAGGAACAGACACCCCATAAGCGCCGTGTGCGGTATAAGGGAAAATATCCGAAAAAATACGAGGAAAAATATAAAGAATTACAGCCGGAAAAATACGGAGATACCATTGCCCATGTCATCAGCAAGGGCAATACGCCCGCAGGTATGCATAGATCCATTATGGTACAGGAGATCCTGGATTTTCTGAAGATCCAGCCGGGAGAGACCGGATTTGACGCGACGCTGGGGTACGGTGGACATACAAAAGCTATGCTGGAACAGTTACAGGGCCGTGGTCATATCTATGCCACAGATGTAGATCCGGAAGAGTCTGCCAAGACGAGGAAACGTCTGGCGGATGCCGGGTATGGAGAGGATATCCTGACGATTAAATTGCAGAATTTCTGTACCATAGATGAGATTGCAAAAGAAGCCGGTGGATTTGATTTTATCCTGGCGGATCTGGGAGTATCTTCTATGCAGATCGATAATCCGGAGAGAGGATTTTCTTTTAAGGTGGACGGACCCCTAGACCTGCGACTGAATCAGACACAGGGTATCAGTGCGGCCGAGCGCTTAGATACGATCAGCAGGGAAGAACTGGCGGGAATGCTCTATGAGAATTCCGACGAGCCCTACTGCGAGGAGCTGGCGAAGGCAATCACCGATGAGATCCGCAAGGGACACCGGATCGATACCACGACGAAGCTGAGAGAAGTGATCGAGAAGACCCTGGATTTTCTCCCGGAAAAGGAGAAAAAAGATACGATCAAGAAGACCTGTCAGAGAACGTTCCAGGCTCTGCGTATTGATGTGAACCGTGAATTTGAAGTATTGTATGAGTTCATGGAAAAGCTGCAGGGAGCATTGAAACCCGGAGGAAGAGTCGCGATTCTCACGTTCCATTCCGGTGAAGACAAACTGGTAAAACGAGCACTGAAAGAAGGCTGCCGGGACGGAATTTATGCAGACTATTCCAAAGATGTAGTGCGACCCTCGGCAGAAGAATGCGCGCAGAACGGCAGAGCCCGTTCCACGAAAATGCGCTGGGCGATCCGGGCGGAAGAATAACAGACTGACAGATAGAACAAAGGAGGTGTGGGAATGACTGTCATGGAATATATGAATGCACATAGGGAAGATATGGAGCCCTGCGAGTGCGTGATCCTGCCGGACGGCAGTGTAGAGGAACCGCAGCCTTCCCATATCAAGAAACTGGAAGAGATCTCCGGCGAAGATAAACTGACACTGAACAGCCGTATGGAGAAAAATATGGAGCCCATATTTTTCATGGTGGAGTATACCGGCTGTATGCTGGTATGGAGCACCCGTGTAGTGGTGCCTTCCCATCCCACAGCGGCACAGGAAGAGACACTGGAGAATCTGTATTTTGCGGCGATGCTTGCTCCGGGCTATCACAGAGAACAGGTAGGACCGACCTATGAGGAATGCGTGAAAAAAGCAAAAGAACTGCACTAGAAAGGGAACAGCAAAATGGCGTTTACCCATCTTCATGTCCATACAGAATATTCTCTGCTGGACGGATCCAATAAGATTAAAGAATATGTAGCCAGAGTCAAGGAACTGGGCATGAACAGCGCAGCGATCACCGATCACGGTGTTATGTACGGTGTGATCGATTTCTACCGTGCGGCAAGGGAAGCAGGAATTAAGCCAATCCTGGGCTGTGAGGTGTACGTGGCGCCCAATTCCCGGTTTGACAAGGAACTGACCGGCGGAGAGGACCGTTATCACCATCTGGTGCTGTTAGCGGAGAACAATACCGGTTATGCGAACCTGATGAAGATCGTCAGCCGTGGATTCACGGAAGGCTACTATTATAAACCCCGTGTGGATATGGAAGTACTGCAGCAGTTTCACGAGGGTATCATTGCGCTGTCTGCGTGTCTGGCAGGTGAAGTGCCCCGATTTATTTTAAAGGGCATGAAGGAAGAGGCGAGAATGGCGGCCCGCAAATACGAGGCATGCTTCGGTAAGGGTAACTATTTCCTGGAATTACAGGATCACGGCATTCCGGAACAGCGAACCGTGAATATGGAACTGGTCCAGATGAGCAGGGAGCTGGACATTCCCTTGGTGACCACCAACGATGTGCACTATACCTATGCGGAGGATGCGATCCCTCATGACATTCTGCTGTGCCTGCAGACGGGCAAAAAGCTGGCGGACGAGGATCGTATGCGCTACGAGGGCGGACAGTATTATGTCAAGAGTGAAGAGGAAATGAAGGGACTGTTCCCCTATGCCTGGGAGGCAGTGGAGAATACCCAGAGGATCGCAGACCGATGTAATGTGGAGATTGAATTCGGCGTGACGAAGCTGCCGAAATACGATGTGCCGGAGGGGTACGATTCCTGGAGCTACTTAAATAAGCTCTGCGATGACGGACTGGCAGAACGCTACGGCGACGGTGATCAGCCCGCCGGAGAGACCGGACAGACGCTCAGGGAGCGCCTGGATTATGAACTTGGCGTTATTCAGAGAATGGGATATGTGGACTACTTCCTGATCGTGTGGGATTTCATCAATTATGCGAAGGAGCACGGGATCCCCGTGGGACCGGGACGAGGCTCCGCGGCGGGAAGTATCGTGGCATATTGCCTGAAGATCACCAACATCGATCCGATTCATTACAATCTGCTGTTTGAACGATTCCTGAATCCGGAACGTGTCTCTATGCCTGATATTGACGTGGATTTCTGCTTTGAACGGAGACAGGAGGTCATCGATTATGTGGGCAGAAAATACGGCAATGACAAGGTGGTACAGATCGTCACCTTCGGTACTCTGGCGGCGAAAGGTGTCATCCGCGATGTGGGCCGTGTCATGGACCTGCCCTATGCGTTCGTGGATTCTATTGCCAAAATGGTGCCGAACGAACTGAACATTACACTGAGCAGAGCACTGGAGATGAATCCGGAATTCCGCAAGCTCTATCAGGAGGACGAACAGGTCCACCACCTGATCGATATGTGTAAGCGACTGGAGGGACTGCCCAGACATACCTCTATGCATGCGGCCGGTGTCGTGATCTGTCAGAAATCCGCAGACGAATTCGTGCCGCTGTCCAGAGGCTCTGACGGTTCCATCGTTACCCAGTTCACCATGACGACGCTGGAAGAACTGGGCCTGTTGAAAATGGACTTTCTGGGACTGCGTACCCTGACCGTGATCCATGATGCTGTAAAATTCATAGAGAATACCACCGGCAGACACATTGATGTGGATGCCATAGATTATAATGACCCGAAAGTACTGGCTTCCATCGGCACCGGCAGAACAGAAGGTGTGTTCCAGCTGGAAAGTGCCGGGATGAAGAGTTTCATGAAGGAACTGCGCCCTCAGAATCTGGAGGATGTAGTGGCCGGTATTTCTCTGTATCGTCCGGGTCCTATGGATTTTATCCCGAAGTATATCCAGGGGAAAAACCATCCGGAGGATGTGACCTATGCCTGTCCTCAGCTGGAGCCGATCCTGAAACCCACCTACGGCTGTATCGTATACCAGGAGCAGGTAATGCAGATCGTCCGTGACCTGGCGGGATATACTCTGGGCCGAAGCGACCTGGTGCGCCGTGCCATGAGTAAAAAGAAGCAGGCCGTCATGGAAAAAGAGCGGGCGAACTTCATCTACGGCAATCCGGAGGAGAATGTCCCCGGCTGTATCGCCAACGGCATTGATGAACAGACCGCAGGACAGATCTACGATACCATGATGGATTTCGCCAAGTATGCGTTTAACAAGTCCCATGCGGCTTGTTATGCGGTGGTGGCTTATCAGACGGCGTATTTAAAATACTATTATCCCGTGGAGTTCATGGCTGCGCTGATGACCTCCGTCATCGATAACCCGAAAAAAGTATCGGAGTATATTTTGAACTGCCGGAACATGAATATCGCCATTCTGCCGCCGGATGTAAATGCGGGAGAAGCCGGATTCTCTGTGACAGACGGCAAGATCCGCTATGCCCTGACGGCCATCAAAGGTGTGGGACGTCCGGTCATCGACAGTCTGGTGCAGGAGCGTAAGGAGAGAGGCCCCTTCACAAACCTGAAGGACTTCATCACCCGCATGTCCGACAAAAAAGAGATGAATAAGCGGGCCATTGAGAACCTGATCAAAGCAGGAGCCATGGATGGACTGGGCGGCACCAGAAAACAGTTCATGAGCGTCTATGTGCAGATCGCGGATCACATCGCCCATGACAAGAAAAACAACCTGGCAGGACAGATTTCCCTGTTTGATATCGCCGGCGAAGAAGATAAGGAAGAATTCGATATCCGGATGCCGAATGTAGGTGAATACAGCAAGGAAATGCTGCTTGGCTTTGAAAAAGAGGTCCTGGGTGTCTATGTCAGCGGTCATCCTTTGGAGGAATACCAGGAGCTGTGGCAGAACTGCATCAGCAATACCGCCGGAGACTTTGCGCTGGATGAAGAGTCCGGAGAGGTGGAACTGGTCAAGGATCAGGCGAATGCAGTCATCGGTGGACTGATCGCGGACAAAAACGTAAAATACACCAAGAACGACAAGATCATGGCATTTTTAAATGTGGAGGATCTGATCGGCAACGTGGAAGTCGTGGTATTTCCCCAGGTATACGAGCGCTACAACACTTTGCTTACAGAGGATGCCAAAGTGTTCATCCGGGGCAGAGTGTCCCTGGAAGAGGACAAGGACGGCAAGCTGATCTGCGACCAGATCATCAGCTTCGAGGATGCACAGGCAGCCAGAGCGGCGAACCAGCCTCTGTTCCCAAGGAATTACGGAGGCCGGGGAGGCAGCCGCGGCGGATCCTATGGAAATGGGAACGGCAGTGGGCAGCAGCCGGTCGGTGCCATGTCAGGCGGACAGACAGGCCGAACAGTGGAACAGACACAACCGGGTCAGCGGCCGCAGAACGCCGGAACCGGGCAGAAAAAAGGCATGCCCGCGGGGGCCTGGATCCAGTTTCCCAATATGGAAGCCTATAAGACCAGAGAACAGGAATTGTTACAGGCCATCGCTGACTCCGACGGCAATGACGATGTGGTGATCTACCTGAGAGATATTAAAAACATCAAGATCCTGCCTGCAAATCTCAGGGTAAAAGCCGATGAGACATTAATGGAAAAGCTTGCATCGCAGTTTGGAAAAGAAAATGTTAAATTTATAACGAAACCTATTGAAAACCGCTCAAAAATAGATTAAAATAAAGAATCGAGAAGAGAAAATTATTCGTTCGTTTACTTAGGAGGTAACAGTCATGGCAAAAGAGATTAAGACGATCGGCGTACTGACCAGCGGCGGGGGGGGGCCGGGGGGGGTGGGGTCAGGGGCGAAGCCCCTTGCGCCTCTTAAAAGGAGTTATTATGTTTTTAGCGAATACATGGGAAGATTATGAGGTGCTGGATACGGGCGACGGGGAGAAGCTCGAACGGTGGGGGAATGTCATCTTGCGGCGGCCTGATCCGCAGACGATTTGGCCCAAGGCAGACCCGGCGCTGTGGAAACAGGCGCAGGCGCATTATCACCGCTCGGAGAAGGGCGGCGGCGAGTGGGAGTTTCTGACCCGCCTGCCGGAGCGCTGGACGATTCAGCATCAAGATTTGCGGTTCTATGTCCGCCCGACGGGATTCAAGCACACGGGGCTTTTCCCGGAACAGGCGGCGAACTGGGTGTGGATGGGCGACCTCATCCGCAATAGCGGGCGCAAGGACATCCGCGTATTGAACCTGTTCGGCTACACCGGCGGCGCGACGCTGGCCTGCATGGCGGCGGGCGCGCACGTCACCCACGTCGATGCCGCGAAGGGCATGATTCAGTGGGGCAAAGAGAACCGCGAGTTATCGAAGCTGCCGGAGGAAAGGAGCCGCTGGATTGTCGAGGACGCGCTGCGGTTCGTGCAGCGGGAAATCCGCCGCGGCAATCACTATGACGGAATCATCATGGATCCTCCGTCCTACGGCAGAGGTCCGGGGGGAGAGGTCTGGAAACTGGAGGACAGCGTGGACGGGCTGATTTCACTTGCGGCGCAACTGCTTTCCGACAATCCGCTGTTCTTCCTTGTCAACTCCTATACCACGGGACTGTCGCCGCTGACCATGCAATACCTGCTTGATCTGCGGGTCAGAAAAAAATACGGGGGAACACTGGAATGCGGAGAACTGGGACTGCGCGTGCGCGAGAGCGGCGGCTTCCTGCTGCCGGGATTCCGTAACACTGCATATTGTATCAAAAATAAGTGAATTTGTAAAGAGGTTTTTGAGAATTTTTTTTGACATTTCCCATTCTTTCAGGTTATGTGTGGTCTGCGCGACCAGAATCGGCGTCATGGAGCCCCATTTGACCGCGTTTCCGGGGGCACGC
>ERZ780070.234-NODE-234-length-27347-cov-4.175949_pt1 | contig 27347 bp, 22 predicted proteins | sample MGYA00511577_ERZ780070 | MGnify/ENA primary metagenome ERZ780070 (study PRJEB29588, sample SAMEA2162530) | human gut metagenome | biome: human gut; feature: human-associated habitat; material: faeces | place: Denmark | collected 2008/2010 ...
TAGGTGCGTCCTCCTTTCGCATTTATTTAGCCGCTTTGTCAAGGCGGCTATGTAACCATATCAGAGAACGCAAAAAAGCCGCTTACTCTTAAAAATCAATAAGAATAAGCGGCTCGGTGTAATGTGCCTTAGACATATTCAATTTTCATTCTCTTAACAGGAGCGTTGGCGACTTTGAATATTAGCTCGTCAACACAGTCTGTATATCTGCCCTGCTGTATGAGCTGATTTTTCAGCTCCACAAGGCTATGTATAACTATCTGCCGTTCGTGGCTATCCAAATATGCGTGATAGGTTTTATCTCTCATAATTGTCACCGTCCTTTCTTGACTTAATTATATCTGTAAGCAAAGGAAAGGACAAATCTGCAAATCAGGGCAAAAAATAGGCGTACCACTATTTCTAATGATACGCCTGTACGATTAGATAATTTCAAAATGTTTCAAGGCATCTTTTATCGCTTCTACCTTTTCTGGTGTTGGGTGTTTCCTCGGTTGTTTCAATTCCTCTACCGCATTAGGAGCATCATACATCGGCAACCCTAAATCTCGTTTTACTTCTGCGATATATGCGGTATGTACTTTGAAGCCGTATTTTTCTTCTATGTACTCCTTAATCATCTTGTAGGTTACTCGCTCTTTTGGCTTGTAGCTTTCTGCTCTTTTTTCGATATTATCAAGAGGAATTTTGCCCTCACCCTCGCCAAACTCCACTTTTACATTGATTACGCTGTCAGGTTTTTTGTGGGAAAGAAGTACGACCGTCTCCACATGCCCCGTATTAGGAAACATATCCACACAACAGCACTTCTCCACCTTATACCCTCTCTCCTGCAAAGTAATAAGGTCTCTTGCAAGCGAAGTAGGCTTGCAGGAAATGTACACCATTCTGTCAACACCGTAATCAATAATCTTTTCAAGTGCCTTAGGGTGGATTCCGTCACGAGGTGGGTCAAGTACGATGAAATCTGGCTTAATCTCAATATTATCAAGTGCCTTTAAGACATCATCTGCAATGAACTCACAGTTAGTAAGACCGTTCTGGGCTGCATTCTTCTTGGCAGCCTCAACAGCTTCCGCAACAATCTCAACACCGATAACCTTGCTTGCAACAGGCGATAACATCTGTGCAATCGTACCTGTACCTGTATACAGATCATATATAACTGGCTTGCTGCCAGCCACATCTCCAAATCCGCCAGAAAGCACATACTCACGTGCCTTAGAGTAAAGCACTTCCGCTCCAAGAGAATTGGTCTGGAAGAATGAGAACGGTGTTATCTTGAAACGTAAGCCCAGAAGTTCCTCCTCAATATAATCCTGACCATACAGAAGCTCAGTTTTCTCGTTAATTACTGCATCTGCAAGGCTGTCGTTAAATGTATGGAGAACTCCTGTAAGAGTGCCCTTATATTCAATTGATGTCAGGCGGTTCACAAGCTCTGTGAAATCATGCTCAATCTGAGTTGTAGTAACGATATCAACAAGAATCTGTCCTGTCTTTACTGACTTTCTTACAAGAAGATGACGCAGATACCCCTCGTGGCTTAACTTGTGCTGGAAAGGAAGCTCCTTCTCTATTGCATAATCCTGAACGCATGTGAGAATCTTTCTGTAATCCTCATCAATAATCTTACATTCTGTAACTGGAACAATATCATACATGCTGTTTCGTTTGTGAAGTCCGAGTGCAAGAGGTCCGTCCTTGTACTCATCGCCAAATGAAAATTCCATCTTATTACGGTATTCTTCTGTAACCGGACTTCCGATTATCCCCTCAAATGGAAGCTCACCCGAAACAACTTCGCTAAGAAGCTTTTCCACCTGTGCGCTCTTAATCTTTAACTGTTCCTCGTAAGCTACTGTCTGGTAAGTGCAGCCACCGCATTTGCCAAAATGTGGACATGCCGGGTTGGTTTCAAGCGGACTCTTCTCAACAACTTCCATAAGTCTGCCTTCGCAATGTCCCTTTCTTTTCTTATTCACGCAGAATCTGACAGTCTGTCCAGGAATTGCGTTCTTGACGATTGCCTTTTCCTTCTGTCCGTCCTCATCTGTCACCCACACTGTCGCCTTGTTAGGGAAATCAACCTTTTCAACTTTACCTTCGTATACGCTTCCTTTTTTCAATCTATACTCCATTCCGCACATGAATTGTGCCTGTTATTAACATATTAATAGTTTCTGGCAGCACTTATTCACATAACGGCATACCTTATATAATTTTATCAGAAAAATGTGCTAAAGTATAGTAGTCACATTTACTCCGCCACGCTGACATTCTTTGCCTGCACTGCAGAATGTATTCTTTCAAGTACCTTGTCACACAACCATGTATAAGCAGCCCCGGCAGCATTCAGTCCTATACGTAATGCAACTGCATAAGGCATCCCAAAAAGTCCCGCCGCAATTGATAATGCGCCAAATGTATTAAAAGCTGTCTGCCATGCATAACCAGCGGAATATCCGACTCCGATACCACCTATCATGCCTATATACGGATACATTGATTCTGGCAGAACTATATACATCACTGCAAAAATCGCACATCCAACAACATTAAACAATGCCCTGTTTCCAATTCTCTTATCAACATCTTTAGAAAACGGCAGACACACTGACATGCACGCAATTCCAATCCACATTGCCCTAGGCAGTCCCATCAGTGAAACAATCAGCATAGCGCTTGATACGATAAATGTAAGTTTAATGTACCATCTTGTCCTTGCTGAATTAATATTAAATTCCTTAAACAAATCCCAGAATGTTCTTCTATATGGTCTGTTCCTCTGATTCTTATAGAAAATAATCATGCATACTAACATCCCGGCAAGCAGTCCCACAACTCTCATCATATATTCATGCCCTGTGACATCATATCCCTGCAGCAAAAGATACCCAAGAACGAATGTTGAATGATTATACATAATTACATTGTGACATCCCATTATCATAAGAAGCATAATACACACAACATTTATTACAAATGCAGCAACTGGCGGTACCATATTGGAAACCCTCGGTCCTGCTATCAATATTGCATATATTCCCATTATTGAAATCAACCCATGTGATGTCTTAATTCCAAAATCCGCCTGTCTTAATACCAGCACCGCAAGAAGTACTGTAACTCCGACAACGCTGTTATTATTCCCCAGCAGCTTACTGAATACTGTAACTACTGCAACGCAGAATATCATAACAAGATACACCTTAAAATTATATATAAGAATATGTCTTCTTTTCTCTTTAGAATCCTGTGTGTTCTTGATAAGCTGTTTTGAACCAGCCGAGCTTAACTGTAACTCCTGATAAAATGTCATAAATTCCCGATTTCCTTTCCTCCCCTTAAATTTTGCTTAATGACAGGGTTGAGTAATATAACACTGATTACACCCCTATGTCAATTAAGAAATAATTAAATATTATGCAATAAAAAAGCCACAACCGCTGACATATCCTAATGGACATATCAAGCCGGCTGTGGCTTTCAATCATATCGCACTTATTACATTACTTCTCGATGTCTTCATCCTCGAAATCATCGTCAAAATCTTCGTCTTCGAAATCTTCATCATCGAAGTCATCTAAATAATCTGGTGTAAAATATCTGTATACAGCATAAGCAATACCAGCAACTGCTGCAACTGCACCAACGATAGCAAGAACAGCTATGATAATTGTACTGCACTTCTTGCAGCATTTCTTATCTTCATCTTCCTTCTTGCTAATAAGTTCTCCTAATTTAGTAGCTGCGATAAGCTCATCTAATTTTTCTTTACTCATAACAATATCTCCTTTCAAACCACGGATTTAATAAATGTATTATAGCATAGCGTTAAACATTTGTCATTATAGTTTTTTAAGTCTGGCAAATCCTGCCAGCATTTTCTTCTGTCCGTACTCTGCAAATTCAACTGTTACCATATAATCTCTTGCTGAATCCTCTATAGCAAGTACCTTTCCTTCGCCGAATTTCACATGACTCACCATATCACCGACACTGTAGCCAAGTCCACCTGAAGATTTTGCACTTATATCTGCACCTCTGGCAGCACCTATTACATTTCTTGAAGATAAGCCGCTTCGTGTAGGCACTCCTGCATAAGCACTTCTTACAGAATCTGCCGGAGTCTTTCTCTTTTCTGGTTTCTTAAGGTCAAATAATTCCATAGGGTCTTTTCCAAATCCCGGATTAGAGCCACCATTTATCTTAACCTTTCTTGAGCTATATGTTCCTGCTGCCCTTCCACCTGGTGTGCCGCTTCCATAGCTGCTAAGAATTGATCTGGCTGTTGCACGCATGTTAATACCTGTTGTATCCGGCTCATCTGATGTCCCGCCATATGCAATCCTGCCTTTAGCATACCCACTGGAATTGTTTTCTATGTGCATATATTCTTTAGGAATTTCATTAATGAATCTTGAAACCTTATTCATCTGTGTTTCACCACGCACCATACGCGACTTGGCACTTGTAAGATTAAGTATTTTCTCTGCTCTTGTTATTCCAACATAGCACAGTCTTCTCTCTTCCTCAATCTCAGTTGAATCATCTGATACAATTGTCATATAGCTTGGGAAAAGCCCGTCCTCCATTCCTGTCATATACACAATTGGGAATTCCAGACCTTTTGCGCTATGAAGTGTCATAAGCATTACATGAGGCTCTGACTCATCAAGATTATCAATATCTGCTATTAAGGCAACTTCTTCAAGAAGTCCTGAAAGTGTAGGCTCTTCGCCTGCTTCCTTACAGCCCTCCTCATAGCTTACAACCTTATTAATGAATTCATCCAGATTCTCGCGTCTTGCCTCAACCTCTTCCACCGTTTCATTCTGCGAAAGGCTCTCGATATATCCTGTATCCTCAATTACAGCCTCAGAAAGCTCTTTTAATGACATAAATTCTTCCTTGGCACGCAGTCTTCCAATAAGGTCAACAAATGGCTCTAACTTGGAAAGTGCCGCATTCTTTATTGTGTCAATATCCTTTGCATTGACAAGTGCTTCCCAGAAAGTAATATCATTAAAATCTGCATATTCCTGCAATCTGTCAATCGTAGTATTACCAATTCCTCTCTTCGGAACATTTATAATTCGCTTAACCGCCTGACCATCAAGACCATTATCAATAGTTTTAAGATAAGCAAGAATATCTTTGATTTCCTTTCGCTGATAGAAATTCTGTCCGCCATATATCTTATATGGAATGTTATGAATCATCAGCTTTTCTTCCAGGGCTCTTGACTGTGCATTAGTTCTGTAAAGAATGGCAACATCATTATAATTCCAGCCATCCCTTACATACTCTGCAATACCACTCGCAACGCCTTCTGCCTCATCATATCCGTTCTCATACAGAGTATAATTGACCTTCTCGCCCTCTCCGTTATCTGTCCAGAGTGACTTGCTCTTTCTGCCGATATTATTACTTATCACAGCATTTGCCGCATTAAGAATTGTCTGCGTCGAACGGTAATTCTGCTCAAGCTTTATAACCTTAGCGCCGGTGAACACATTTTCAAAGTTAAGAATATTATAAATGTTTGCTCCACGGAACTTATATATAGACTGGTCATCATCACCAACCACACATATATTGCCATACTTTGCCGCAAGCATTGCAACAAGCTTAAACTGTGATGTATTCGTATCCTGATACTCATCGACCATTATATATCTGAATCTGTCCTGATAATGCTCAAGTACCTCTGCATCACTCTGGAACAACTCAACCGTCTTGAATATCAGGTCATCAAAATCAAGCGCATTATTAAGCTTAAGTGCCTTCTGATATTCTCTGTATACACCCGCAATTCTTCTAAGATTATAGTCGTTGCCTGCCTCAAGCTCGAACTCATCAGGAGTCTTTAACTCATCTTTAGCAGATGAAATCTTACTCATAATTGCACGTTCTTTAAGCATCTTGGTATCTATATTCATCTTCTTACATATATCCTTGATTACAGACTTCTGGTCGTCCGTATCATATATCGTAAAGTTATTATCGTATCCAATTCTGTCTATGTATCTTCTTAAAATTCTCACGCATGTTGAGTGGAATGTACTTACCCATACAGCCCCTGCACCCTGTGCCACAGTAGTCTCAACTCGTTCTTTCATCTCTCTTGCAGCTTTATTAGTAAATGTAATTGCCATAATATTATATGGGTCTACTCCGCATTCTTCTATTAAATATGCAATTCTGTTCGTAAGCACACGCGTCTTTCCAGAGCCTGCCCCGGCAATAATAAGCAGCGCGCCATCTGTATATTTAACTGCCCTTTTCTGGCTGTCATTCAAATCTTCTAATCTCATATATCCACCTTCATGCAAATGTGAAATCTATATCCACCTTATTTCTACCAACAACCACATTATACAAAAACAACGGGATGTTGCCAAGCCAATATGACAACATCCCTGATTGTTATTTATTAAATTCACATATTACTAATTGTCAGCTTATGCAAGCTTTGTTCCACAGTTAGAACAGAACTTAGCACCATTAGTTGGTGTTCCACAGTTAGGACAGAACTTAGGTGCTTTGCCACCTGACACATTTGTATTATTATTCATTGCAGTATTCATGTTATTCATCATCTGCTGTCCAACCTGCATTCCCATCTGGAGCTGCATCATATCACTGGCAATATTCGAACCGCCTCTTGAATTGCCGATACTATCAGCCATAGCCATCTGTGTATATCTGTTCATATCTCCAACCATTGCCTGAGAAGCTGCCTTATTAGTCATCTTCTGTACTTCTTCCGGATAAGAGAAGCTTGAGATAGTAAAGCTTGTTATTGTGATTCCTAACTTGCTCATCTCCATATCAAGGTCTGTCTTAATACCCGCTGAGATATCATAAGCATTAGCCTGAAGATTAAACATATCCTTGCCTTCTTTAGAAATCCACTTCATAAGAAGCTGGTCAAGAACTGCTGATATTCTTTCCTTAACATCTGCAACAGTGTACATCTGCTTTACACCTGCTACCTTGTCTATAAGCGTAATGTAATCAGATACTGAAAACGAGAAATTACCGAAAGCTCTTATTGGCATGCCACCTGGAAGTGCCTGTGTTGGAATAAGAATAGGATTCTTAGTTCCCCACTTCTCTGTGAATTCCTTAGTATTAACGAATAAAACTTCAGCTCTTACTCCACTGTTGAAGCCAAACTTAAAGCCTTTAAGTGTTGATAAGAATGGAATAATCTGTGATTCAATATCAAAGCTTCCCTCGTCCTTAAAAATACCTTCAATCTTACCATTGTACATAAAGATTGCATCCTGGCCGGCGCGGATAATCAGCTTACTGCCTTTCTTGATTTCTCTGTTGGTCCATTTCCAGAAGATTATATCATCTCTGTACTCTTCCCATTCAACTACGTTGGCAAACTGCCCTTTGAATAATCCCATGTTCCCTCTCCTTATCTATGTATTGCTTATCTCATTATAAATGTGCTTCTGAATTATAAGCCCATCTGAGCCTTAAGTGCTGCTAATTCATCATCAACTGCTGTGTTAGCCGGCTCTGCATCATACTTAGCTGCAAGACTGTCAACATCTGCCTCAAGCTGTGTCTGGTTAAGCTCTGCCATTGCATTAGCCTCGTCAAGCATCTTATTAGCCTTAGCCTCCATCTTACCGAATGCATCCATGCTTGTTCCAACACTGTTAACACTTGAACCAACCTTGTTGATTCTCTCCTGAGCCTTAGCTGCTGCAACCTTAGCCTTAACTGCATCTCTTCTTGCTTCAAGAGACTGGATATCCTTGCAGAGCTTATCATGCATCTGACGCATCTTAGCTGCATTGTCTGCTGCAATATTATATGTCTGCTGTAATGTAGCCTGCTTAGAAACTAACTGCTGCTTCTTCTCAAGGAATGTTCTTGCATCTGCCTCGTTGCCAGCCTGAAGAGCCTTTTCTGCATATGACTGATACTTGGCAACATCTGCTGTGCATTCATCAAGCTCTCTTTTACATCTTGTCTCCTCAGCCATAACTGAAGCTGTCTCAGCCTTAACCTTTCCAAGGTCGCTCTCAAGATTTCTCATGTACTGGTCAATCATCTTCTCTGGATCTTCACACTTATCGAGAAGTGCATTGATGTTAGCGCTCATAATGTCCTTGAATCTTGTTAAAATACCCATAATAATCCTCCATTCCTGTGCCGCTTTCCGGCACATATCACCCTCTGGTGCATCTGAATTCTGTCTCCCAGAATTCTAAAAACCTTTTTAATTATAATATATCAGGAGCAAAAAGTCACGAATATTTGCTCCTATGAAACATATTTTATATTCTTGTAATAAAAATTAAAATATCATAATATGCACATTACACTATGCTAAAGTTCATTATATTATCCCTACTTGAAATGTGGTTTTAAAAACTATATAATATAGCTTAAGCATTAATATAAATGTATTCTCTCATGAATACGCATTTTTAAAGAAATGAGGAACATATGAACAACGATATTAAAGAGCTTATGAGTGGTATTCTTAAAGATATGTCTGCTCTTAACTATATAAGACCCGGAGATGTGCCTAACATCAACCTGTACATGGATCAGGTTACAACATTTATGTATGAACATCTTCACGATACAAAGCGTACCACTGATGATAAAGTACTAACCAAAACAATGATTAACAACTATGCCAAAAACAATCTGCTGCCATCACCAGTAAAGAAAAAGTACTCTAAGGAACACATATATATCCTTACATTTATCTATTACTTTAAGAACATTCTCTCAATAAGTGATATACAGAAAATGCTCAATCCTCTCACTGAGAAATTCTTTGATGAAGGTTCCAAGCCGGATCTGGATTATATATATAAAGAGATATTTTCAATGGAATCCTCTCTTGCAAGGCCCTTATCTAAAGATATATTTGCAAAGTCTGAACAGGCAAGCAATGCATTTACCGATGTAAAGGATGATGATGACAGAGAATTCTTACAGTTCTTCAGTCTTGTATGTCTTTTAAGCTTTGATGTATACATGAAGAAGAACATGATTGAAAGTCTGATTGATGATTACTCTGCCAAGCATGCGCCAAAGCAGCCTGAGAAGCCTGATAAAACAGACAAAAAGAAATAATCCATACAAATTAAGGGAACTGCCAGTACTGACAGTTCCCTTTTGCATTGTTTCATATATTACTTATTATCTTCTGACTCTTTCTCAAGCATGCCAAGTCTTTCAAATACTCTGTCATACCCGTCATTACCATAATTAAGCGAACGGTTTACCCTGCTGATTGTCGCAGTAGACGCACCTGTCTTCTCTGCAATATCAAGATATGTCCTGTGTTCTCTTAACATCTTGGCAACCTCAAATCTCTGGGATAAGGATAAAATCTCGTTAATTGTACATACATCCTCAAAGAAATCGTATGCTTCATCTAAATCCTTAAGACTTAATATTGCCTGAAAAAGCTGCTCAACAGCCTGTGTCTTTAACTTATTATTCATAATTGTCCACCCCGGTTTTCCAAAATAGCATTGGCTTATTACTTTCAAATTTTAACACAGTGAAGTTTTCAAGTAAAGACATTATTCACTTCTTAATGCCACAACAGGGTCTTTTTTAGCTGCAAGCTTTGCCGGGATAAGTCCGGCAATAAATGTAAGGAACATGCTTATTATTATAAGTATTACTCCTCCTGCAACCGGAAGCTGTGCAACATTGGAAATGTCTGTAAGGTGCTTAATCAATGCATTTGCAGGTATGCACAGCAATAAAGTTACAACAATGCCAAGTGCGCCTGAGACAAAACCTTCAATAAGTGTCTCTGCATTGAATATTCTTGAAACATCTTTCTTAGAAGCACCAATACTTCTTAATACTCCAATTTCCTTAGTTCTTTCAAGTACTGAAATGTATGTGATAATACCTATCATTATTGAAGAAACTATAAGTGATATTGCAACAAATGCTATTAAAACATATGAAATTGCATTAATAATTGTACTTACTGATGACATCATTATTCCAACGTAATCTGTATAGTTGATAACATTTTCTTCCTTGCCATCGTCCTGCTGCAACTTATTGTAATCCTTGATAATATTCTGAACCTTCTCCTTAGAATCAAAATCAGTTGCATATATATCTATCTGTGAAGGTGTATCAAGATCTGTAATTCCAAGCTTCGACTTATTGCTGTCTAATGTTGCATCTGTTGTTCTAGCCTTTAGTGACGCTGAGAAAAGCTGTAGTATCTGATCATCGCTCATTCCACTTGTCATTGCCTGCATCTGAGCACTTTCCTCTGGTGAAAGTGTTGCCATATATGCATTTACATCATCCATTGTAATCTCTGTATTCCTGTCATTGTCAAATGGAACTCCTGTAAATACATCAACGCTTGTATCAGCAAGCTGTGCCTTGGCAATCTCACTGTTCTTTACTTCTTCGATAATATATTCCGTAAGCTTTGCTGTATAACCGATTCCACTTGAAAGTGAAGTACTGACTGCATCATCATTAGGTCTGATTATTCCACATACTTTAATGTCAGTTCCGTTATTTACAACATTTGTCATATACTTATCATCTTTGCTGTAATCGTCCCATGTACCAGTCACATCATTGTACTTATACATGTCTGTAGGCATAACAAGCTTAAACTCTGTATCAAGAATCTCGTCAAATGTATAGCTTATATCTTTTTTTGTTTCGTATGATTCACCAACCATCATTTTCTTAAAGAGTGTTCTTACTTCCTCAGGGTCTTTAAGACCTAGTGAGTAAAGTGTATAATCATCAACCTCGTTATTCTTATCTGCAACAAGCACAACCTCGTTGAATTTCTCTGGCCAGTGTCCTGCAAGGACATCATACTGCTCATCAAGAACCTGCTGGTTTCCTAAAAGCTGGTTCCACACACTGCTGTTAGAAAACATCCCCATACCCATGCCTGATGACATTGCAGAAGATGTGCTTGTTGCACCCTCGCCATATATCGAATCAAACATTGTGCTTGGATTTAACTGCTCAACACCGTTAGAAGTATCCTTCATATAAATGTTAAGAGGAACATCATATGAATACTGGATATCACTTACATATGACTTAATGTCAGAGCTGCCGTTTTCAATGTATTTCTTAAACTCAGAAAGGTTATTGCTCTTAACTTCCTTTACCATGGTATTAATCATGTCACCCATGATATCGTTAGAATATATTTTAGACTTATCCTCATGCTCTTCTGAATCCGAATTACCTGTCATGCTTGATACCATACTGCTTATATCAATGGCTTCCGCCTGAAGTGTTATAGGATAACTCGAAAGCGTATCTCTCTGAACCCTGTCTATGTATAACTGGATACCATTTGAGATAGACAAAATCATTGCAATACCGATAATTCCTATGCTTCCTGCAAATGCAGTAAGAATCGTTCTTGTTTTCTTAGTCATCAGGTTATTAAAGGAAAGTGAAAGTGCTGTAAAGAATGACATAGATGTTTTCTGCTTCTTTCCTGACTTTTTAATCTTCTTTTCTGATGTCTTAACCTTAGCAGCCTCTTTAGCCCTGATATCAGCTTCCATATCTTCTAACGAATATGGATCAGAGTCATCAGTTATCACACCATCTAGTAATCTGACTATTCTTGTAGAATAATCCTTGGCAAGCTCCGGATTATGAGTTACCATAATTATAAGTCTGTCCTTTGATATCTCCTTTAAAAGCTCCATAATCTGGATACTTGTCTCTGTATCAAGCGCTCCTGTAGGCTCATCAGCAAGCAGGATATCAGGATTATTTACAAGTGCTCTTGCAATGGCAACTCTCTGCATCTGTCCACCTGACATCTGATTAGGCTTCTTGTGAATCTGCTCTCCAAGTCCAACTTTCTCAAGTGCCTCTATCGCTCTTTTCTTTCTCTCTGCCTTAGATACACCTGAAAGCGTAAGTGCAAGCTCTACATTAGATAAAACAGTCTGGTGCGGAATCAGATTGTAACTCTGGAACACAAAACCAATAGAATTATTTCTGTAAAAATCCCAGTCTCTGTCCTTATAATTCTTAGTTGACACTCCATTTATCTTAAGGTCGCCGCTCGTATACTTATCAAGTCCGCCTATAATATTAAGCATAGTAGTCTTACCACATCCGGACTGTCCAAGAATCGACACGAACTCGCAGTCCCTGAACCTAAGATTAATGCCCTTAAGTGCGCTCACAGTAGTAGAACCGGACACATAGTCTTTCTTTATATCATTTAATTCAAGCATGGAATACTCCTTTTATTTTATTGAGGGTTGCGGATTGGGAACTTGTCTGCATCCTTCGACTTGCATACATGACGTTGTGGCATCTGACTATAGCATACGCTTTCAGGAATCCTGCGCTTAGTGTAACTAAATGCCGCTATCTACAGAGTTTATTACGGTGTATCAAATCAAACGCGCTTCGCTTGAACGAGATTTGACGCACCGCCCTTATGTATATAGCGGCATTTAGTTACACACAGCCCGGATCATTCAAGCGTATGCTATAGTCAGACACCGCAACTGATATACACAACATTTAAGACGCAGACCAATTCCCAATCCGCAACCTTCAATTAATATACACCATGGAAAGCTTGGCTTGCAATTTATTCCAGCACATTTTATACTAATATTGTTTTTTGTTTATAAAAATATAATGATTACTAGGAGTCTATGTGAAACATTTTATCAGATTAAGATTAAAGAATTTAACAGCCATTGGTCTTTCGCTTTGCATGGCAGCTACATTTGCTGTTCCATTTTTTGCTTATCCTGACCAGTTGATGGCTGATACACAGGATGACCTCGACGCTGTTAATAAACAGCTTGAAGAATTAAGAAATAAACAGAGCGAACTCAATGCATCTTACGGGGAGCTTAACGAGAAGCTGTCTGCTTCCGGAGAGAAGCTGTCTTCTATTGAGGATGCAGTTAATGCGAAGCAGTCCGAGATTGATGCTACCAATATCCAGGTTGCTGATATGCAGGCAGAGATTGACCAGCAGTACGCCTCCATGAAACTTCGTATACAGTTTATGTATGAGAATAATAATGCTACTATCCTGTCAACGCTTCTGTCGGCTGAAAGCCTTTCTGACCTTTTATCCAAGTCAGAATATATCCAGCAGATTTCTAATTATGACCACCAGAAGATGCAGGAATTAAGTGACCTTCTGGCTTCTCTTAAAGAAACTCAGGCAAAGCTTGAAGAAGAGATGACCGAACTTGTCACTCTTAAAGATGATGCAGCCCGCGAAGCTGATAATTTTGCTGTGCTTCTCTCACAATGCCAGACAGAGCTTGACACTACAAGTGACAGCATTACTGATGCAGAAGCACTTGCACTCGAATACGAAAAACAGATTGAACAGGAAATGTTAGAGCGTCAGCGCCGTGAAATGGAAGCTCTTGAAGCTGCAAGAAAAGCACAGGAAGAGGCTGACAAAGCCAATAACTCTGGCAATTCCAGTAACACAGGCGGTAATTCATCTTCCGGTTCTGCTATGGTTGACCAGAACGCTCTTAACAACGTTCTTAAGAATCACACTGCTGAAGATGTTGCCATGCTCGCAGCAATTATTGAATGTGAAGCCGGCAACCAGTCATATGAGGGCAAATGTGCTGTAGGAAGTGTTGTTATCAACAGAGTTGCTGACCCACGCTTTGCCAACAGCATAAGCGGCGTAATATATGCACCTTACCAGTTTTCACCTGTTGCCAGCGGACGATTTGCAATAGTACTTGCAAGAGGTGCAAATGCAGCCTGCACCCAGGCAGCCGTTGATGTGCTTAACGGTTATATCAATATTAACGCACTATATTTTCATGTATATGACAGTTCTGTCGATGTGGGCGGAACCGTTATCGGAGATCATGTATTTTACTAACTCATTAAATATACCAAGGGGAGAATTATTAACTATGAAGAAAGCAACTAAAGCATCTGATAACAGATATTATCAGGCAAAATTTTCTGCAGCACAGAAAAATACTGAATTTGAAAGCCGTGAAGCAGCTTCAGATGTCGTAGGTATAGACAGAACAAGACTTGCAAGAATTGAACTTGGCAATGTAACACCTTATGCGGACGAGGTTGTATCTATGTCAAAATGCTACAACGCTCCTGAACTCTGCTACAATTACTGCTCAAGCGAATGTCCGATTGGAAGGCTTACAATGAAGGAAGTCGAGATTAATTCTTTTGACAGATTATCATTAAAAATGCTTGGTTCTTTGAATGATATCGAAAACCTGCGAGCTTCTATTATCAATATCTCTGCTGATGGTCAGGTTGATATTGGAGAGCAGGAGGAATTCAAGCAGATACTTGAATCCCTCGACCTTATTTCCAATAATGCGAAAGCCCTTGAATTGTGGGCTAAGAAAAACATTAAGAATATTTAACGGCTGTATCTTACATAATCTACCGTAACAAAGCCTTTGTTTGCACTATTGGCAGAATTATCATGTGATACATATACACCGCTCTTTACACCAACCCATCTTCCGGCTTTGGCAATAACGGAAACAGGGTTGGTGTATTCTTTTCCGTCTGTGCTTATCTCTATCGTTACTGTTTCAACAGGTGCTTCCTTAACAGGAAGTCCACCCTCGACATAATCTTTAGTTCCTGTCTTTTTAACTGTGTATCTGAAATATATTTCCTTAAGATTATCGTATGAAGCAAGCAATTCTTTAGTCTCTTTAGTATAAGCCTGGTCACAGTCAAACTGCTGCACACCCTTTACTGCATACACTTCCATCTTACCGCCTTTAACAGTCACATCTGCTGCCAGATAATCCATTCCCATATGAATGAATCCGGCATTATCACCATCAGCCATTCCACTGATATTCATCTTAGTAATACAGCTAAATTCCGATGCCGGCCACTTCTGCAGGAGAAGATTTCTGTAATCGCCAATTGGTCTGTTTGATGCTCTGCCAACCGCATTAAGCTTTATATAAGAACCGTCATCAGACACATTTCCACTTTCATCAGTGCCAAACTGCGCCCAGTCACTATCAGGATTGGCGTTCCACTGCCACTGCAATCCCAAAGTATCTTCTGTGAATTCGTCTGTAGTATCCGGCTCACATATCTCATAAACTGCACCGACATCAGGTTTTTCGTACTCCATCACAGGCTCGCCGTAATCATTGCCATCTTTCTTAACTCCAATAACAGGCCAGTCATTTTCCCAGCTCATTGGCTGCAGATGTGTTATTCTGCCAGCTGCATACACATCCTGAAAATGTATAAACCAGTCCTGTCCTGTAACTGTGTCAACCCATGCACCCTGATGAGGTCCATTGACAGGCGAATCTCCCTGTCTCATAACCACTTTATACTCATATGGTCCAAACACATTTTTCGACCTTAACACTGTCTGCCAGCCTGTCTTAACACCACCAGCCGGTGCAAATATATAATACCATCCGTTTCGCTTATACATCTTAGGACCTTCTATTGTAATCTGGTCATTTAAGTTACCGTCAAATATAATCTTTTCCTCACCAATAAGCCCCATTCCATCCGGCTGCATCTCTACCATATGAAGCACACTCTTGTATCCGATACGGCTCTTGGCAACTCCTGCAACAAGATATGCCTTTCCATCCTCATCCCAGAATGGGCATGGGTCAATCCAGCCTGCGCCTGGTCTTATATTCACTGGCTTACTCCACTCACCATAAGGGTCTGTTGCTGTAGTCATATATATTCCTTCATCCGGCATTGGGAAGCACACATAATATGTACCCTCATGATATCTTATTGCAGGTGCCCACACTCCGCATCCATGAATTGGATTTCTATATCTGAATTCTGGAATTTCAGCCAAAATGTAGTTAACAACCTTCCAGTTTACAAGGTCCTTAGAATGAAGCAACGGCATAGCCGGAGCATTAGAAAAGCTTGATGATATCATAAAATAATCATTACCGACACGGATTGCGTCCGGATCTGAATAATCAGCGTAAAGTATTGGATTCTTGTATCGTCCATTTCCTAAATCTGCTGTCCACATATATGACCTCTTTCTGCCAGTTTACGGCTCAATAATTTATTTCTGCTTATGCAGATATTTCTCTGCTATCATATTACAACAGTTAAATAAGAATTTCCAGTACTTTTGTAAAGTTATTTTATAAAAGTTTTTTAATTGACATTTTATTATTAAGTATTCTGTGCTTAAACCGATATTATATATAACCGTGTTCATTGCTGAAGATGAAAGGCGGGTATACTTATGATAATTGCAGACAGTAACATGAGTATGTCTTCAAGAAGACACTACTCACAAAAGGTATCAAGCGACATGGTCGCAGCAGGCAGCTCTGGTAACTCCTTTAGTTTTGGAATGAGCCAGGCAAGAAGCAGCTTAAGCCAGAAAGAATCATATTTTAGTAATTCTTCTGATTCTCCGGACAGAAAGTATGACGACATGTTTCTGATGATGCCACTCTACAATCGTTCTGGCAGACTTAATGTCCCGGACGATTCTTCTAAAACGGATTTGGCTGGTGAGGAATCACCAGAAGGCACGGAGGCTTTAACACCTGCTTACAACAAAGCTAGCTTAGTTTCTATGCGGCAGAATGTAAGCTTCAGTTACACAGAAATAACAAGAAAGTTTTATATGTCCCTGTTGGATTTTATTCAGTCTCTGTCTTTCCGTGGAATGTTTCATGATACTGACAGTTTATCCTGCAATTCAGTCTCTGACACATCTTCATCTGACAAAGCCTCAAAAACCCTTTCTATTACTAACCAGATTTCTCCTACTGTGTGGACTGTAAGAACCAGATATTCTTCAACCTATGAAGAAAAGGAAAGCACTTCATTTTCAACAACCGGAACTGTTAAAACAGCAGACGGCAGGGAACTTAATTTTAATCTTGATATGACCATGTCGCGCAGATACATGGAAGAACACAGCATTGAATTTGTTTCCAGCTTTGACACTGTACTGACAGACCCGCTTGTTATTAATCTTAGATGCAATCCTGTTTCTATTTCTGATAAGTCCTTCAGTTTTGACATTGATTGTGATGGTAAAGACGAGACTATTGCACAGATGAATCCTGAAAGTGGCTTTCTTGCTCTTGATAAGAACAGCGACGGAATTATCAATGACGGCAGCGAGCTGTTCGGAACCAAGACCGGTAATGGCTTTTCCGAGCTTGCAGAATACGATTCTGACGGCAACGGCTGGATTGATGAGAATGATGAAGTCTATGACCAGTTAAAGGTTTGGGTTAAAGATGAGAATGGCAAGGACACGCTCTTATCACTTAAGGAAGCCAATGTCGGTGCAATCTGTCTTGGCAGCTCCAAAACAACATTTCATGTAACTGATGATGATAACAATCTTAAAGCTAAAGTACGAAGCAGCGGCATGTATCTTCATGAAGACGGCAGCGCCGGTTCTGTACAGCAGGTGGATTTTTAATTCTGTATTGGGGATATCTTCGATATCCCCAATATTTTTGTATACCCGTTGGCTCTGTTTTTCCGCGCAGGCTGCTTGCGACCTATATATTCATAATATTTGCTCTCTTATAGGCATAATTTGCGTTTTTTCAATCCAAAAGCTTCTTCTCAACCTATAAGATTCATTATTTCTATTCTTTAATAGGTAAAACTGCTCTCCACAATCTGAAAATCCACAAAATCACATAAATTTTCCCAAAAATCTTCCTATAAGAGACTTTATTATGCGACTACCTATAGGTATCACGTATTGTCTGCGTATGAAGCTTCCTTTATTTATCATCATATTTTGCCCAGACTTGTTTTTCTCAGTATGTTTACATATTTTTAATATATTAAGCTATTGATTTTTATATATTTGTATAGTATATTTATTAAACAGTTTTTACCTGTAATTGCAAAAGGGGGTTTTTAATGAGAGATATACAGAATTATAATATGGAACATGTTGACACATTAGCACCTGACACGATTAAAGAGTCTGTTATGTGCAGGCATTCACAATTATCTCTTTTACTAGCTGATATACAAGGAAGAATTTCTAATGCTCCTGAAGGTTCTCTGCGAACTGCCAGAAAAGCTCATGGCTGCCAATATTATCATAAAGTCGAAGTAAATGATACCAAAGGAACATATATCAAAAAGCATAACTATAATTTTGCAATTGAACTTGCACAAAAAGATTATGATTTAAGAATTGAACAATGCCTGTTGAAAGAATTAAACTTTCTTGAAGTCATACTTAAGAAATATAATCCATCAGAAATCCAGCATATTTATGATTCACTTAACAGCTTCCGCAAAGAAATGGTTACTCCAGTTTTTGTATCGGATGAAGATTTTACTGCAAACTGGAAAGCCTCAGAATATACTTCTTTAGGATTCACTCCTGACTGCGCTGAATACTATACTGATAATGGTGAACGCGTACGGTCTAAGTCTGAAATTATCATAGCTAACAAACTCTATCGCTATAATATCCCTTATCGTTACGAATATCCTCTGCAGCTACAATCTGGTATCATAACACACCCGGATTTTACCTGTCTTAATGTTAAAACAAGGCAGGAATATATATGGGAACATTTTGGTATTATGGATAATGCAGAATATGCCTGTAATGCCATCAAAAAAATCAGCGATTATGCTAATTCAGGATATGTCCTTGGCAGGAACTTCATAGCAACATTTGAAACCGCTAATACTCCAATCAATGCTAACTGCATAGAATCTTTAATAAAAAGTCATCTCTGTTGATACATGTATGCCCCGCCTTACTTTTATTCTGTAAGGTGGGGCATACCTTCTATAGTTTATCAGATTATATGATACCTTTTTATAGTCGCATTTTTGATTTCTTATAGGTCCTTCCTTACCAGATTTTCCAAAAATGTTTCTTATTTTCACAAAATATTCCTTAAAAGAAACAAATTTTCCTATCAAATAGCTTTAACTCACTATCTGATAGGAAATTATCCTGAATTTTATTAAAGTTGTGCTGAAAATGACCTATTAATCATGTAAAAAACGTTTTCTTATAGGAAAACCAAATCTCACCAAGACATATCTCTTTCCATCTGCACAGAAAACCCGGCTGTTATGTAACAATCCCACCAAAACAATCCCGCCATGCATAGTCCTTCCTGACAGCTTTCTAGAAATTCAAATCAATATCTATTCCCTTAATATCCTCATTAAGCATCTTATTATCTTTCATTATTCTGACTATCTGCTTCTGGGCTTCAGTTACATGGTCGGCATCATTGCTTCTTATATTGGCATTCATCTCTAACTTATCAGCCTCTGCCTGTCCCTCAATAATCTCTTCCTGTTCTTTTCTTTCCTTGCGCTTTTCGTCAATCTTTTCCTGCTGTTCTTCCTGTTTCTTCTCTGCTTCGTCAGCTTTTTCCTTATTCTCTTCTACCTTGTCATCAATGTTGTCTTTACCTTCATTTACAAGAAGATTCTTAACCTCGCCCTCAACAGCACCTATTATCTGGTCTGCTGAGTCCTGTGCCTTTAGCATTTCCTGAGACTTATCCCTGTCGATTTCGGCAAGTGCAATTGAAGCTGTCGTGCATGCAATCTTAAGCTCCTTCTGACCAATTTCATCCTTAAAATGTATCTGTGATGAATTCAGCTTAAGTACCTTCTCCTGATACTCTGTAAGAGGAGTGTTCTGTAATTCCTTTAATCGTTCAAGTTCTTCCTTTGAAAATGTGTCCTCAGCCGAACCATAACGGTTATTCTGATATTTTTCAAGCAGTTCAAGGTCTTTCTGTTCCTGTGAATCCTTATCTACACCATAGTCCACACGGTATGCTTCCTTTTCATTCTCCAAATCACTGACCTTCTTCTTAAGTTCTGTGATTTCATCAAGCTTATTGAGTTTATCAAGCTTCATATCATCAATATTCTTATCTGTCTTATCAGCAGATTTCCATGCATCAGATATAAGCTTCATAGCCTGCTTTCTTGCCCGGAGCCTCTTGGCATCAATCTGATTGTCTTTATATGGCTTCAGATTAAGTTCCGATGCATTGATTGTCTTTCTGTTCCTGGTTTGCTTTGAATTATCAGTATTCTTATCTGTATTATCTATTCCCTGTACAGCTGTCTGATTATTCATTGTACTTCTTATCGTAAGTGACATATGCCCTCCTTGTCATAACCCTGTCCCAAACTCCTTTTCGGGAATCACATTAGTTTAAATATATATCGGCATATGTACCACCATTATTATAGTCACTTCTTGTTTATAATGAATAAATATGATATAGTCTTACTATCAATTTATCATGAGGGGAGATTATGATGAAATTTGCAAAAGGAACTGATAAAGTGCTGACAATCATATACACAGTTTTCAGTGTTTTACTTATTGCCACATTTATATTATTACTTATATATGCAGGAGGTCTTATGAACAATGCCGGCGGCAGTATTATTAAAGCTGGCAGCTATTCACCTGATGATTACACAGCAGGATATAGATTTATGGGGCATTTATTTTATGGTGGACTTTCTTTCACAGCATCTGTTTTCTTATATATAATTGCTATATATGCAGCACTTTTTGCTTTACCACTTATAATAATTACAATATTTGCTTATGTTGGCATGGCATTATATAAGAAAACGCATAATCCAAAACACATAAAACGCAATCTTATTGTTAAAATCGTATATACCGCAATATGGACAATACTTGCACTTATAATGACAATCAATGATGTTGGATTTGTTGTTATGTTCGTAATACTGGCTCTTGTATTATCGCTTCTTTTCGGTGCTTTGTACGGCATGACCAATCATGAATATTTTTCCGAATACTAAAATAATGGCAGGACACGATATTAATCCATGTCCTGCCATATTATATTTAATCTTACAGATGAAGCACTCTCTCCTTAATCTCCTGAGTTCTTCCCTGATTCCAGAACTGTGTTCCGATATATCCGCAAGTTCTTCTTGCGACATTCATCTTATCCTGATTACGGTTTCCGCAGTTAGGGCATTCCCATATAAGCTTTCCGTCATCATCAGTTATAATCTGAATCTGTCCTGTGTAACCACATTCCTGACAGTAATCACTCTTAGTATTAAGCTCTGCATACATAATATTATCATAAATGTACTGCATAACCTTAAGTACTGCCGGGATGTTATTCTGCATATCAGGAACCTCAACATAACTGATAGCTCCTCCTGGAGATAACTTCTGGAACTGTGATTCGAATTTTAACTTTTCAAATGCATTTATCTGCTCAGTTACATGAACATGATAGCTGTTAGTTATATAGTTCTTATCTGTTACGCCAGCAATCTTACCAAATCTCTTCTGTAAACATTTTGAAAACTTATAAGTTGTTGACTCAAGCGGTGTTCCATAAAGTGAGAAATCAATATTAGTCTCTGCTGCCCATCTTTTACATGTATCATTAAGATACTGCATTACTTTGAGGGCAAACTCTGTTCCCTCCGGATTAGTATGAGTTACACCCTTCATGTAATAAGTACATTCGCAAAGACCTGCATAACCGAGCGAAATTGTTGAATATCCGCCATAAAGAAGCTTGTCAATTGTCTCGCCCTTCTTAAGTCTTGCAAGTGCTCCATTCTGCCAGAGAATTGGCGCAACATCTGAAGGAGTTCCCTTAAGTCTGTAATGTCTGCACATAAGAGCTCTCTTACACAGGTCAAGTCTTTCATTAAGAATACTCCAGAACTTATCCATATCCTTGCCTGATGAACATGCAACATCAACAAGATTAAGAGTTACAACACCCTGATTGAATCTTCCATAATACTTTGGTTTTCCTGTTTCTGGATCAATATATGGTGTAAGGAAGCTTCTGCATCCCATACATGGGAAACACTGACCATTGCCGTTCGCATCAACCTTTAATTCCTTCATTTTCTTTTCAGATATATAATCCGGAACCATTCTCTTAGCTGTACACTGTGCAGCTATTTCTGTAAGATACCAGTATTTAGAATCCTCGTGGATATTATCTTCCTCAAGAACATATATAAGCTTAGGAAATGCTGGTGTAATATATACACCCTGTTCATTCTTAACGCCCTGCATTCTCTGTCTTAATACTTCCTCAGTAACAAGTGCAAGGTCATCTCTTGTCTGACCTTCCGGAACCTCATCAAGATACATGAAAACAGTAACAAAAGGTGCCTGCCCATTAGTTGTCATAAGAGTGATAACCTGATACTGAATCATCTGTACACCACGCTTAATCTCATCCTTTACTCGAAGCTCTGCAACCTCTTTAATCTTCTCTTCTGAAGCATCTATTCCGGTTTTTTCGAACTCATCTCTTACCTGTCCGATAAACTTCTCACGGCTTACCTGAACAAATGGTGCAAGATGTGCTAAAGATATACTCTGTCCGCCATACTGTGAACTTGCAATCTGTGCAATCGCCTGAGTTGCAATATTACATGCAGTAGAAAAGCTGTGTGGCTTCTCAATCATAGTCTCGCTTATTACAGTTCCATTCTGTAACATATCCTCAAGATTGACAAGACAGCAGTTATGCATATGCTGTGCAAAATAATCTGCATCATGGAAATGTATAAGTCCCTGCTCATGCGCATCTACAATATCTGGAGGGAGAAGGAATCTCTTTGTAATATCCTTGCTTACCTCGCCAGCCATATAATCTCTCTGAACACTGTTTACAGTAGGATTCTTGTTAGAATTCTCCTGCTTTACTTCCTCATTATTGCACTCCAGAAGGCTTAATATCTGCTTATCTGTAGAATTAGATTTACGCACAAGTGCTCTCTTATAACGATAAGTAATATACTTTCTTGCAACTGAAAATGCTCTGAAATTCATAATCTGATTCTCTACAAGATCCTGAATCTCTTCAACGCTTAAAGACCTGTTCATCTCTTTACAAATGCTCTCAACATTATTAGAGATTGTCTCAATCTGTTCCTCTGATAATCTCTCACTATGGACAACTTCCATATTAGCTTTTGATACAGCATCCATAATTTTACTGATATCAAATGTTACCTCTGAACCACTTCTTTTAATAATTTTCATACTTCAAACCCTCTCAAAATGGCCATCATATCCCTGTATATACTGTTTTCAGCAATACAGACGATACACCTTTACATTAAAAAAATCTGCTGGAAACGCAGTGTTTATGCTGTTTCCCAAGCAGATTTGATTATACAACATATAGTTTGATAAGTCAATTGAAAACACAATATCTTGTAATAAAAAACTATATATATTAATTCTCATCACATTCAGTTTCAGCCAGAATATTGATAAGAGAAGCCGTTACAACAGCCATCTCAATCTCATATTCAGCCCACTGTGCAGACTCCTTACAACGGTCAATAGTAAACAATCCTTTCACATTATCTGGTGATCCTATTATGCATTGTACAGTAGAAAACACTCTCTTTTCTCTCATGGCTGTTCCAAATTCAGGTGCAAGGTCTGTCTGCCTTCCGACGAATCCCACAGCAGCATGATTCTTTCCATCCAGAAGCTTCTTAAAACCTTCTGTCTTAACATAATCAGCATTCATTGAACCGCCAAGCTCAACACCCATATAGTATGCACGGTTCAGATTAGCTCCCCAGTAAAGATTAATGCTGTCCAGTTTAAATGTATCATACATATGATGTATAAGCTCTTTAATAGCTGCTTTGCCATCTTCTGAAAAATTCTCCATAATGCCTGTAAGAAATCTGAGTTCCTTCATTTCCCTGCCATCATTGACATTCTTATCCTTTGTATTAAGAGAATTCTCATATGAATCCTTATGGAGATCATCCCTAAAGAATACATATCTGTCTCTTCCCTTTTCTTTCGCTACATACAGACAATAATCTGCTTTCTTGAAAAGCTCCTCATACTCATGTCCGTTGTTAGGACTGTATGCTGCTCCAATCGAACATGTTATCATTAAATCTTCAAAATCATCAACAAATTCCCACTTAATCTGGGTTCTTATCGCACGAAGCATCCCCCTTAACTCATGCTCATCATTAATACCATTGAATATAATAACAAATTCATCTCCTCCGATACGTCCTACAACTCCATCTTCGCCTACAACTTCCTTAAGCTTTCTTCCAACCCTTGCAAGCACCTTATCACCATACATGTGACCATATACATCATTAACCTTCTTAAAATGGTCAACATCAAGAACGGCTATCGTAACTCTGTTATTCTGCTCTTCCTTGAGACATTTTACAGCATATGCGGTAATAGTTTTCTTGTTATACACATGTGTAAGAGAATCAAACTGTAATTCTTCTATCATATCAGTAATCTGATTATAATTGCCATGGCTGTCTGCCTCAGGGACAACACGACCTATCACAATCCTGCTTCCATCGCTTTTATTCATTACAGTTCCTTTAAATCTTAAAGTCTCCTTCACCCTTTTATATGTACGCATGCTTGTTCTGAATTTTATAGAAAATGTCTGCGTATAAGAGCGTACTTCTGATATAAAATTAGCAAAGATTTCCTTATCATTCTCGTCAATATATCCCTCCGAAAGCATCCTCTTCTTCCATTCATCAATATCAGACTTATATATGACATCTCTTGAGTCAACATCATACCTGTACATACTGAATATGCCATTATCTCTGTTATATGTAAATGTATATTCTCTATCCAGTCCAAGCAGCATCTTATGTTTAGAAACATCATCTCTTAAACTCTTATTAGCCTCCTCTATAGACTCAACATCAACAAGTTCAATATCTCTCATATGCCCATTGCCCACAGCTCTTCGTTCATACACAAATAAATGATTATATCTTTCTATGCCTTGTGCGTTAATAAATTTAAACATTCCACTCTTAGCTGTTCCAGCGTACTCCTCTATAAAATCCATCAGTCTTTCTTTATCCTGAGGTGCAACTACTTCTATAAGAGTCTCCTTAATTTCTCCAAAATATTCTTCAAATGCTTTATTCGCAACACTTATAACACAATACTTATCAACAGATGCTATTCTTCTACTCATCTTATGAACAATCTCAAATTTCTCACTGGCAGCAATATAATTATCGCTCATATTAATGTACCTCTTATATTTTTTATTATTAGTTATACGTACTTAATCTTTCTACATGTTATAAAAATTATATTATATACATGTCGATTTTACAAGTATAATAGTGCGTTTAATTTGATTTTTTTGGTACTTTAGTACCAATACCAAATATAGTATTTCCTTTTATTAAAAAGCATGCTATAATACAACATATTGTTGGTTTTTACTTAGTAACACTATTATTAAATGTGAGGAGGTCTTTTAATGGAACGCGTAAAGTACAACAGAGTTGAGGTAAGTCACGGCAATACATCCAAGAAATTTCCTGTGTACGAAATCTATCTTGATGGGGTTATAATTACTAAGGTATCATCTGAGAACGAGGCTTTAGAAATGGTATCACGCTGGCAGAAAAATTACAGATAATATATACTCATAAGTAAGTAAAAGCAGTGCCTGCAATCAATGCAGACACTGCTTTTATAGCATTTTCTTCTTCCTTAATACCCATAAAACTATTATACATATCAGAAGTATTATTCCACTTATTATCTCAAATCCAAAAGGTGTCTTTGCAAACGGCATCCATTCTCCACCTACATTCATTCCATATATGCCTGATATTATTGTCGGAATAGCCATCACAATTGTAATTGAAGTAAGGTATTTCATTACATTATTCAGTTTACTGTCAATTACTGATGACATCAGTTCCCTTGTACCATCAATGACATCCCTGTATATCGTGGTCATCTCTATAGCCTGCTGGTACTCGACCATGACATCCTCAAGAAGTTCCATATCTTCAGGATACTGCTCAAGTCTTTTATATCTTCTGAGTCTTTCTAACACAATACTGTTAGCCCGGAGAGATGTTGCAAAATAAACAAGTGTAGATTCTAACTCATGAAGCTCAATAAGATCGGTATCTGACGTATCTCCATCAACGCGCTCTTCTATCTCAATTCTTTTCTTATCAATAAGACGAAGATTAGCCTGATACACGAAAGCTGAACGGAAAAGCATCTGATATATAAAACGCATCTTTTTCTTTGTACTGAACTCTTTCACCTTATTTCTTACAAAATAATTAATAATCGGTGTATCTACCTTACACACTGTAATTATTGCTTCACTTTTAAGGATAATACCAAGAGGAATTGTTGTATACATTTTTTTCTCATGTCTTACCTCAGGTGTAGGAATATCCACAAGTATAACAGTATATCCGTCTTCAAGGCTTATACGCGAACTTTCTTCTTCATCAAGTGCCGATGAGATATCCTCAGGTTCTATTTCAAAGCGTTCTGCTATCTGCTCAAGCTCCTTGCTTGTCGGATCTACCATATTAATCCAGCATCCATCCTGAATATCTGTCAATGTATTTAATACCTGCTGGTCTGTTCTATATATCTCTACCATAAGTCCGGCCTTTCATAATTATTATTTCATCATAGTCGTCCCTGATGCGTCTCATAATAAAATCTCTTAACGGTTCATCAAAACACCTGTATATATTGTTTACGGCCTCACAATCAAGTGGATTACGCGTAAGAAAATATTGCACATTAAATCCATACATATCATATACTATCTGTAGAGTCTTTACATCTGGTCTTGACAAACCATTCTCTAATGTACAATAGCTTCTCTCCGATATTCCAAGCACATTTGCCATGTCCTTTTTATTCATATCATGTATCCGTCTTATCTCTGTAAGTGTATATCCTGTCCGCACATTATCTGGAACATCCAGTTCCATTCCATTAACAATCTCAAGTATCATTCTATGGTAATATGCCACTACCCTTTCTTTCTTATACCCGAATTGAAGCATGCTGTCAAACAAACATAGCAGATTTCTTATAAAAACTTTTTTCCTGAAATCAGGGCATAGTGTGTGCAACTCTGAAAATGGATTATTATTATCTATTCCATGCAGGATATAATCGCTGTTCCAGCCTTCAAGTTTTGCCACCTTCTCTATAATCCTGTATGTAACCGGTTGTGTCCCTGTCTCCAAACGAGCAAGATAGTCAGTACTGACATTCAGCATTTCTGACATTTCCCCTCTGGATAAGCCTTTCATAATGCGGCATTCTTTTAACCTGTCCCCCGTATTACGCATTAAAGCCTCACTTCTTGTCAGTTTTACAGCTTCTTAATCCACATGAGCCGCAATTACCATCACAGCCCTTCCCAAGACCGCTTTTTTCGTGCTTATATGAAACTGCAATATATATGGCAACAACCACAACTAACAATATTCCT